>Ga0209589_1000431_pt1 | contig 58159 bp, 21 predicted proteins | sample CowpeawhiteBW_FD_187525 | JGI IMG/M metagenome (GOLD analysis project Ga0209589, IMG submission 187525) | Root nodule microbial communities of legume samples collected from California USA - Cow pea white BW (SPAdes) (version 2) | ecosystem: Host-associated > Plants > Roots > Nodule | place: USA... | reverse complement strand
TATATATATATATATATATATATATATATATATATATATATATAATCAAGATTTATTTTAATTATATTTTCTTTCAAGGAGAAGATGAACAATGCAGTAGAAAATACTTTGGATTTGAATAAATAAGTATTGAAGTTGTAAAAAAAGAATTTAAACTTTAATTGAATTATTTTTTTATTGTTGTTGCTAGGTGACAACACATGTAATTAGGCGGACTTTTAATTGCATTAATTTTAATTAAATTTAAGTTTTATTTAAACTGAATGATTGAACCACAAGTAAAATCAGCGATCAACATGATTTTATAAAAAAAAAATTCAACGATTACAGTGATTTTACAATTTTTTTTTACCATTCTAATAATTTTATTACGCCACGATCATAAACATCTAAATTGAAAAGACCATATAAAATAGTACAATATTACATTTTACGATGTAAATATGAATTTTAAGTATATGGTAGCTAGGGTTTTCCGGGTGCCAATGATAACACACCTCTCCACTTGAATTGATTTGTCAGTTTTTAACTTTATTTTATGATTCAGAAAATAAGATAAGCAGAAAGAAGGCATAGAGCAGAAGTAGTACAGTGAAAGAAGAGAAGAGAAGGAATTAATATATGGTTTGTTTGAAGGGAAACATTAATGGCAAAGTGTATGGTGGCAGATGCACATTGAAGAACTGCAATAAAAAGGGCTTTGTTTTCAGATGGGTAGGTCTGCCATTTTATATTGCTTTCAATATTTCGAATTTGAACCCTGCAATTCCATCCTTAATTTGCTTCAACGTTTGTGCATCACAAGTGTATGTGTAAATGCCTAGATCATCATCATGCCTTATTAATACACATGATGAATCAAATGCAAGCAATCATCATCTTGATGCTGAAAGTCCAACACCCCTCTCTGACCACCACCTTAATTAACCCCACCCACCACTTCTTCTCACCATTAATACCATTAACAAAGAGAGAGAAAACAATATCATAATCTTTACCCTCCCTTAATTACCACTCTCTATTTTTCTTTCTTTCTGTGTGCTATATGGAAATATACCCATGAAACTCAGTTTTACTTTCTGCTCTTTTCTTTGCTAGTAATGCTTCTCCACTTTACCCATTTTCTTTCTTCACGCTGAAAACACAAGTTATGGCCACTCTTGTCTCTTCTTCTTCTTCTTCTTCTCCTCTCACTCATCACCATCTTCTCCTTCTTGCTTTCTTCTTGCTCCTAACGATTGAGGTTCAATCCACCAACCTTAACTACACAACTGACAGGAAATTCAGCAGTTTGAGACTCCAAAGGATTCAGAGACACTTGGACAACATTAACAAGACCCCTCTCCTCACCATACAGGTAAATTAATTATTCATGTCTATGCATGTGTGATTGGTTCAAATGCTGTTGCTAAAATGCTTTCTATTCATGATTATTTCAGAGTCCAGATGGTGATCTCATAGACTGTGTCCACAAAAGAAAACAACCCGCTTTAGATCACCCCCTTTTGAAGAATCACAAGATCCAGGTACCTTCTTAGATTCATTGAAATTGAAAGAGAAAATTAGGGTTATTTTTTTGGATGTTTGAATGAACATGAATGCAACAGAGAGTGCCGAGTGAGATGCCAAAGGGTATGAAGGTGAAGAAAAAGAGTGAAATGGGAATGGGAATGGGAATGCAAAAGTGGCACCAAAATGGGACGCTGTGTCCAAAAGGAACCGTTCCCATACGGCGAAGCACGGTGCATGACGTGTTGAGAGCGAAGTCTTTGTTTGACTTTGGAAAGAAACGACGACGTTTCTCTCTCGCACGCAGCGACGCCCCCGATGTTGTCACCGGCAACGGCCACGAGGTACCTTCTATTTTTATTTTTATATTTATTTATATATTATATTCCTCTTTTCTCACTCTCATCCTAATCATAAATAATTAATTTAATAAACTTGTTGACTTTCACACTCACAATAAATTTTAATAACTTTTTTAACGTTCATACTTACAATAACTTTTAATTAATTCCAAGTATAATAAATGCTTAACATTATTAAACTGCACTACTATTTTAGTCAACATTATTGTTAAATATTCCAATGCTGTAAATACGCTTTCAATTAAAGGAAATAAGTCTATCTGTCTCTACTAACACGGATTATGTTGTATAATGCTTGATACTTTATATATATATATATATATATATATATATATATATATATATATATATATATATATATATATCACAAAACACAACACTCCCCTTTTGTTTTTATTTATCTATTTATCATTTTAAATATTAAAATAGAATTTAATTTTTATTAGAGTGAAACTCCAACACGGTTATAAGAAAAGCTGTAAAAGAAAATAGTTTATAAAAACAAAGATTTTTTTTATTTATTTGGTCATAGATATACAAGAGTTGGCAATTAATGTCATTGTTATATTACGTTTCTATATTTGACCGGGACCACAAAGCATTTACAATCAATTTTTTTTTTTAATTTCTTAGGTATGTATTGGCAAACATGATTGGATTTAGGAAAAAAGTTTAAAATTTTAACTTTTCATGTTCTTTCTTAATGTTGTGAGATATAAACTTGTGAGTTATTTTGTACATTTGTTTTCGTACATTTTAAATAATTATATATTATGTTGTTATTTATATATTAATTGAAATACCATATAGAAATTCAAAACATAAAACGTGTATATATATATATATATATATATATATATATATATATATATATATATATATATTAAATTACATATATTATTTTTAAATTTATAGTTTTAAGTTTGTTATTTTAATTGTTTTATAATTTAAATGGTATAACTAATAAAATATATAATTAGCTTATGTATAAATTAAATTAAACATAAACTTGAATATAAAAGCATCTCTTTTCATCCTATCTTATTAACGTAAGAAAAAACTACCATTTTTTTGAGGTACAATGATAAAATATGATTTGAAGGATTTCATATTTGTTCTTAAGTGCTACTATTATGCAGTCACAAACACAAAGCATCATACTTAATATGTTATTGTTTAAGTGTATAAAATCTGAAACTAATAATATTTTGATGGAAAGGACTGAGTTATAAAATTATCTTGTGGATGCATGATGCAGCATGCAATCGCATACACAGGATCATCACAGGAGGTGTATGGGGCAAAGGCAACAATAAATGTGTGGGAACCTTCCATCCAAGTGGTGAACGAATTCAGTCTCTCTCAGATTTGGATTCTTTCTGGTTCCTTCGATGGCTCAGATCTGAACAGCATTGAAGCTGGATGGCAGGTACTGAAGGTTTGATTATTAGGTTAATCATAATTAAGGTGGATTAATTAAGAAATAATAAAGGCTTTACGTTTGGTTTTAGTTTGTTTCTAAAGCTTTGATTGTTCTACTAGTCAGGTCAGTCCGGAGCTTTATGGTGACACCAGGCCAAGATTATTCACTTACTGGACGGTCAGCATCTCTCCAATAATCACTCTATAATCATTTTAACGCAGAAAAATTCAAACTCTGATTTATCAGATAGATTTAACAAGAATGATGTGAAGTAGGATAATCAGTTTAGATGAAAAAATTTTGTGAGAGTGATGATTTCGTGGATTATGCAGAGTGATTCATATCAGGCAACAGGATGCTATAACCTTCTCTGTGCTGGTTTTGTGCAAACAAACAGCAGAATAGCCATTGGAGCAGCCATTTCCCCCATCTCATCTTACGATGCTAACCAATACGACATCACCATCCTCATTTGGAAGGTTCGTGTTTTTCTTCTTCCACATGCAAATTACATACTAAACTTTTCAGCGTTCTTCACTTCCTTTTGTAACATCAATTATCTCAGGACCCCAAAATAGGGAACTGGTGGATGAGTTTCGGCGATGGCACACTGGTGGGGTATTGGCCGGTGGAGTTATTCACACACTTGGCCACACATGCGACGATGGTGGAGTGGGGTGGCGAAGTGGTGAACACACGTGCGAACGGGGAACACACCTCCACCCAAATGGGATCTGGGCATTTTGCTGGAGATGGTTTTGGAAAAGCAAGCTATTTTCGTAACCTTGAGATTGTAGACACCGACAATAGTCTTAGCTCGGTGCACAACATCTTAACCCTAGCTGAGAACACCAACTGTTATGACATTAAGAGCTCCTACAGTAATGAATGGGGCACCTACTTCTACTATGGTGGCCCTGGTAACAGCGCTCAGTGCCAGTGATCACATCATATTCTTCGTTAATTACGTGACCTACCACCTTTTTCATTTTACGTAGTATTGTTTTGAGTTAGTTCAGGTTGAAGTAATGTGTTAGATTCTTTGCGTGTACGTAAATATAGAATTATTGTTGTTCAGCAGCCATTTCCATTTGTGTTTCTGCTTTCACCTTTTTGTTTTTGTTTCCTTTGGAAGGGAAGGGAAGGGAAAATGTATTTCTGTTGTAGCCAATAAGTCATGAAGGATTTTCTGGACGCATGTATATCCATGCATAAACACGATTGGAAATGGTCACCTTCATCTAATGTTAAATTTCTTTTCTTTTTTTTCTTTCTTTTTTCACAACTAGTGGAATGATTAATCCTTGTGAGAATTATATGCCTCAGTTTAAAGATTTCTAAGTTGTTTTTTACTCCTTTTGTTTTTTCAAAATAATAGTGTAATATTAAAGCTCTTTTTACTCGTAATTGATAGGAATATGAACGTTTAACAAAGTTTTTTTTTATAAATTTTTAAAAATTACTTATTTAAGCAAAAAAATATTACTTTATTATTTTATTTTAGTTAAAAAATGAAAAGTTAATCTATTTTAATTCTATTTATGAAACTTTATCAAATTTAAAATAAAAATCGTGAAAACATAATTTTTTCCTAATTGATAGGTAAACTGAACTGAGTACATTTGTATTTTAAAATTAGCATAAAACAGTATTTTTTTTTTTCTTTTACAAAGATACTTTCCTTTTATAATAGATTGTCTTGCTATAGTGTGGATGGGAAATCTCTACGAGACAAAGACTTAACTGGTCTTTGCATGGATGATTTCAACAATGTTCAGATATTAAAATATTTTATATTTGAATTGTTTGTGATTAAATTTTCTTTATTTTCTAAATAACTTGTTTGGGTAAAAAAATTAAAATATTTTCACATTTTAATTTCTTGTTTGAAAAAAACAATTGAATTTCTTGTGAGATAAAATTTAATTTTTACAGCATTTATTTTAAGCTTAATTATGTTGAGTTCATGATAAATTTGGAAACGGGTTCGACGACCCAAATGGGTCGGGTTGACCCAACTACCTAGCCGAATTGGTCTGACCCAATGACCCAGACAGGTCGGACTGGCCAGAAAACCCAAACAGGCTAGGTCGTCAGGCCGGTCGGGCACCTGTTTGAGTTGTCAAGCTCGCCTGACCCGTTTTTGTCATCAGGTCAGTCCGATCCATCTAGATAATATGGCTAACCCAACCTGTCATGGTTGTCGGGTTTGTTGGATCCGTTTGGGATTGAGTCCAAAGTGTGAGGTTGAGTGAGAAGAATTCCAAATTCCACCTTTTCTTTAGGGTATGAATTTTTTCTAATTTACCTAATTGAAATATTTTAAAAAAATTGCATGCATTTTAAATGTTTTTCAATTTCTCTATCCAAACAAAACATTTCATTACAAAACGTTTTAAATTCTCCAAATAAATGAATCACCCTCTTGAATTGTCTCATCCAACCATTAAGGTCCATAAGAATATGTAAGCAATGTCAAAAAAGTTTGTACCCGTAGTTATCTGTGAACAAAACTTACAACGGGTAGAAAATGAATATTGTAGATAGATACGAACAGGTAACAAAATTTACGAGCAATAAAACTTATTTTAACATTGATCGAAATCTTTGTTTAGGAATTTTGAAATTTTAAACATATTTTCCGTCAGTATTTGTATAAGATCATAGCTAATTTGAAGAAATTAATTTAACATCGATCAATATCACCTTCAATAAATGCTCTATATATGTATGAAATAGTATTTTCAGCCTTTCCAAAATTTGTACAATTAAATTTGTTTCAATGTGTTTTTTTATAAAATATAACAAAATTGTCAATAATATTATTTTAAGATTAAATTTATTTCTATCTCATCTCTTATATTTAACTTTTCAAAATCAAAATCATTCCTTTTATCTTGGCTTTTGATGTTACTGCAAACATAAAAATAAAATGCAACAATAAGTATGTATAAAATAATTTTCAAAAGTAATAAAAAAATAGAAATTAGAAAATGACATGCTAATTTGATTTATTGTACAAATTTTACATTAATTATCTATTTTAATAAATCACTTTAATTTTTTAAAATTATTTAAAACTGAAGACTACTACTTTGAGTATAAAACATTATATAATCTTATGCAGACTGCTCGAGTTAATTGATTAAAAATTTATTTAATATAATTAATTTGTTTTAAATATAATGAATGAGAAGGTTTTAATTAATTTAAACTTTCTCCCATTTTAGTGCCCACTTTTCTTTTTCAATTATGCTCGTACTTACAGATTTTAATCAGTTTAAACATTCTTTATAAATTGAAAGTAAATTTACATTGTTTAGAGCACAAATGAAAAAGAAAAGCACAACTATTTCACTGCAAAAAAAAAAATCTTGTATAAAAAAGAAACAGAAAATATTTAACATTCGATTTTAATATTATATTTATATTTAACTTGCAATCTACGATTTGAAATATAGTTCTTATATTTTAAATTATATAGAATATAAATATATTTTTGATTATACTATTCAAAATACAATTATGTTTTCTATAATACAAAAAATAATATATTTAATGTTGTATATTTTGAAATATAAAGTAAAAACGTACATTCTAAAATACAAAATTTATATTTTTGACTGTTTAATCCAGAATGCAAAAGTTTATGGGAGTACTAATGATAAGCCTGCTGCAAAGGGGAGTTTCTTCCTGTACCCTATCAATTTCTTCTTGCACCCTATTTTTCTGGATTTTATTTTTCGAAACAATATTTTTTCAGAATAGGAGCAGTGAGTATCTTCAGGAAAAATATTTTTGGAATTGATTTAGTTCAGTAAAATCCAAAATGATTGAGAAGGGAGAAATTTGATGGGGGTGCAAAAAGGAAATGCAGTTGATATGTTGAGTGAAATTAACACAAACAAAACCTTCTTTAATAGGTAAAGATTGTCCATTAAGATAGCATCTTGCAAATATAACCAATGATAATGGTATAAGTATACATTTCTTGCTCTTACTTTCAATATTTAATGCTCTTAACTATGTAAACAATAAATTTTAAGCAGCTTTTATTTTTACTCAATAGGATTGGGATGACAAAAAAAGACAGGTTGAACGTTGCAGATTTAACTATTTTTTCAATTCTCGTTGAAAATTTTTATCTACATCCCTTGTATACACATACTAGCGTAGATACAGATATAGATGCGATAGTACATGTGTACACAATTTTTTTAAATATACGTGATATTATATTAGTAGGTAATAATATTGTAATATTATTAAATTAATTTATAACATAAAATTATATTTATTAAAAATAAAGTGAAATATATCAGAAAAGATAAAAGAACATGAAATATATCAAAATTTAATAAATAATTATATTTTAAAGGATAAAATTGGTATTTTGAAATGTGGACACAAAAGATAATCCTCTTTATATATTGTTTATTAGTCGTTCCTATAACAATTTAAAAAATTAAATATTATATACTTATACATAAAGCTGATTAATGTAGAACTTTTTTATCAAAATAAAAATAAATTAAAAAGGTAATCACAAAAACGAATTCGAATGCATTTGATATTTTTAAATAGAAAGAGTAAACAAATAAACTAAACTTGCTAAAGGAGTAATGTTAAGAGCTTAAGGGTTATCTAATCATCATTTCTAGCCACATAATTTTACTCTTGGAATTACGTGTGAAATGAAATATTCAGTCAAAAATTAGATATTCTTATTTTATTTTTGATACTTGTGAAAATACATGTCTACAAATTAGTGTATTTTTTTAAATGATAATAAAATTATTATTATTATTATAAAATTAAATATAAATAATATTTATAATTTTATCGTAAATTACTTTTATTTATTTTATAGATAGTTTTATAATTAAAAAAATTGTTTATTTTAGAATAAGAGTCAAATTTTAAAAAAAGATTAAATTTAAAGAAACGACTATTTAAAAGGTAAATTTGATAATATGTTTCTTTTATTTAAAAGAATATATTTAAAAGATAAAATTGAAAAATAAATATATAGATATAGATGATATATATTTTTTGGTTAAATACAGTCTATTTTCAACTTCCAGACTTTCCGAAAGCTATTCATTATAGTATGAGTAAAAATACAAGAACTTATAGCTTTTTGTATATTAGTTTTGGATTAGACTAGACCTTTCTTAAAGACCTTTTTTAAGTAAATCAATCATAAAACTTTTATAAAAGTTTATTTGGTCAACGGATTATCTAAACTAGTAAGATACAAGCACTTTTTTAATCTTTTAAAATCGTTAGAATAAACATATTTGTAGTTTAACCAAATTTTCATGTAGACAAAATTAAGTCTTCAAAAAAGACTTACAACAAGTAAAAAAACATCAAACATTATTTTCTAACAAAGCTCATACATAAAACTAATTAACATCAGAGTAATTCTTTATCCATAAAGAACAACATATGTCATATAGTTTTTTGCAACTCACGCACTCTCTCAATCAAATGAACTAGACCTCTTGACTACATTTTCTATACCAAAAGCTCACAAAGATTAGACAATTTTTTTAACCAATAATAACAATGATATGGAAAGACTGGACACAGTCATCAACTAACTATTAAATCTGTTAGCATTTAACTTGACGACTCATATTCATCCGTGTTGCAATCAGACTGTTGATGTTCAAACAGCCGGATAGTATTTTCAAAACCAGGCACAAGACCTGAGTGGTTTTACAAGTTATATAACACAATAACATGGTTAATGGCAAAATGCTGCTGACACCTGATCAAACATTGCCATTTACAAGCTATCTTCCCCTAGCAATCCTTGTCTTCAAATGGATAATATACAAAATGGAATTGCGAAACAAACAAGGATTTATTTCATATTCCTCTGCAGCAACTCATTTTTCCCATTCCAAATCTAAAACTTGAGAGCCACCCTTCCCTTGAGGGCCCACTGTGCCTCTGGATTGCTGATTAGTTATCTGGTCCCAACCCATAATGTGTGGCAATGCAAACTGCATTAAAATACAAATTAATAAGTGGCAAAACTCTTAAGAAGGTGCAAAAGTATACATGTAAGAAAGGAATAGATGACAATGGAATTCAGGTTTCGTTGAATTCAACCCAAAGGATTATTTAAGCCAAGTGACAGCAGTTTCAAACTAAAAGGCCAGAATGTAAGCAAGGCATGGGATGACTTGCCTCCGTCTTAGTTTTCACAAATATGATCTCCCTCCCCTAAGTTTCTATATATGTTTATGATTGACTGAGTTTCCAGTGTGGAACTTCCAAGCATCAAGGAACACAATGGTTACCCCTTCAGCTTCGTTTTTCTTTAATACTCTATGTCATGTACTTGTAGAATGATCATTATTTGACCTCACATTGCGTTTTTATTTTCTTGGAGGAATAGAATATGGTGTGCATGTGGGATATGGATCTTCTGCAGTCCCAAAAATGAACTGCACATGCAGTTTGGATCTAACGGCCTTCATTAACACCACACAGTTATTTATATTATTTTTATAAAACAAACTTAATATTTTAATTTTTAAACCTACTCTAGAGTATCTGAATCCATCCCTGTGTGCGTGTGTATTTGTTCAACCATGCTTATACTTTTTAACCACTACTACAGTTCTATTTATCCCCAGTATATTATGAATGAAAACGGCACTAACAGTTTTCAAAGCAAAAAAATTAGCATGTAAAAATCTCAAGAGAAACCCACATGTGATCTGAATTTCTAGATTCTGGTTTAGAAATGTGCTAAATTTAATGGACATAAATGATGAATCAAGGTTCAAGACAAGAATTGCGTAGATTAGTGGAATGTTATGCTTGCAAGATGACAGGATAATTAATATTTTTGTCCCTTCCAACGCCAGAGAGAAAATTTCTGATATGATAAGAGAAACCATTTCTATTCTTATTTTTTAATTATTGCAAGTAGAAATTCATCAGTCCATAGAAGCTATAATATAATTTGCAAACTTATGAAAAACTAAGCAAATAAAAGGCATACACTGCAGGCTGTCTTCATTACAGCAAACTCAGCAGTTGTGACAGGAACACTGAAGTAGTCTTTGGTGTTTAACAGGTTGTTGACAACAGCTGCCAAAGAAGGTGCAACAATCAGAGAGAACACAGGGTGCATTGTGCAATATGAGCAGCAAAAGAGGAGAAAAACTAATGGAAAAAAAAATAATCTTACTCAATGAGACAAAGTATCCATTGTTGTTTGCATTAGGCTTAATCGATAAGCTCTTCCTTACTTGACCAGCATTACTGCAACATAATAAGATTACAAAGCAGTCATCACTATTTATCATTGATGTAGTACAAATATAAAAAGAAAATCTGACTAAGCGGCTAATGATGATGTACTTTTGATTCAACCCCATTATAGTTCACTCAAACGATATTTAGTTGGCCGTCAAAACCTAATCCAAGAGCCATGAAACCAACCTTGATAACATTGAAGGGTCATGAAAAAATTCAGAGGAATCTTGAGAGCCCATAGTTATCAAAGAACCAACTTCAGTGGCTGAGAGAGCAAATCTCTACAAAAAGATAATCACTATGAGAGAGATAAACAAAAAACACGTCAAAACCCCAGTAACCTTTAACCATGCAAATGGAATAGCAAACACAATTACCTGTCTCTTCTCCCAGTCATATTTGCGCTCTCCAATAGAATGCATGAAAGTCATCATCATTGAACCACGTCGATCAACTACAACAGTCCCGGACTGCACAAGTGGAGTTCATAATTATGAACAAATGGGTTAACAACACACACACAAACACACATACATAAAATGTCCATTCAATAAAATTATTAAAAGAAAACAGCAATCTTACATCCAACTTAGTAAAAGTTGGAAGACAAGGACTCAACGAAAATGCCGCTTTGCCCTTGTAAACAGTATAAGGAGCAAATATACGATCCGAGGCATACCCTGCAAGACAAGTTCATAGCAGAAAAACAAAAAACAAAAGTAAACCCCAATGAGTTCAGTTGCAGCCTCAACAAGTAGCAAAATTATAACACTGGTATAAAGCAATGCCTTTAGCAGCATAATTGTTTGTAGTAGTAGAAATGCCAGCTGAATGGGTAAAATCACGCCGATTCCGCAGAAAGTCTCCAACTTCAACATTCCTAGACGACAACACTTCCAACAGCCTATGCCTGTTTCACAAAATTGCAAAATTTAAAAGCATCTAACGATGTTACTACGAAGATTCATCTTACATTATCGAAAGCTATCTCTGGCGTATGGCGTGTCCAGATTCACACTACATTAAGCAATTTACAACTAAATTCTCCAAAGCCCTTTTTACAGAACCTTAAATTTTTGTTTTCTGGGACGGACCACTTTGATGTTTGTTATTTAGTGTTAAGACGAAGTTGTGAAGAACAATGGAATAGCAAGTAGAGGTAATAAGCGATATTGAAGAAGAAGGGAGAAGTGAGTTCATAGTTGAAGTAATAAGGTAGTAACAGAGAGTACCTAGAAGAGGAAGTGAGATGAAGCACGCGCGATAGCTTGAACATTTTGGAACGCTTTTCTCTTCTTCACTTGCTCTGTAAGGAGACCAGTACCCGAGATTTTGGGGTTTATTGCTCATGCCCAGTTCAAAACCTTCACCATAAACGACGCCGTTCTATGATAACTGGCCCAGTCCAAGCCCAAACCCAAGCCTCATCAAGATTTCATCATTTACACAATTTTTGTAATTTGTGATTAAGTAGTGTATGTTTAATTTATATTGTATTCAATTGTTATAAATATTTTTTTTATTATCTTTATTTATCCCTCTTAAGTGCGTCGTGTTTGAACAAAAAATATTATTTTTCTATTTTAATCTGAAATAGTATTTCCATCTTCTTCTTTTTTTTTTTCTTATTGTATGCGTTCAACGCTCATTTAAATCAATTTTAAGAAATCAGTTGTAAAATCGATAAAAAAATGTTAGAATTCTAACAACGAAAATTAAGTTTTAATTTATTGATGTATTTATTATAAAATAAAATTATTTATATTAATACTCGAAAAATAATAATTCTTGTCACAGTATAATGATAATAATTTGTCTAATATTTTATAATAACTATTTGGTACATACGATAATAATTGTGCTTGTTTATTTGATGGCAGTCAATTCTTTATTATTATTAATTATTATTATTACTATTATTTTAGAAAATTTATAACACATATTAGAGACCACAATAATCTAATGAAATAATTTTGAATACATGTCAATAATTTTTTTTAATGATACATACATATAACTTATTTTCAAAATTGAAAAAAAACAATATATTTTTTATGACTGCGGGAAATTTAAAATATTGAAATGTGTAAAAATGTAAACTAAGACCTTATTTTATATAAGAGTAAAATAGTTAACCATTGAAAAATTCACTTCTCAGTAACTTTTATGTTTCAATTTTTTGAGGGTTCTTTTTTTAGCAACTCATCAAATAACAATTGAAGTAGATATATATTAACAACATAAAATAGTTGTATACAGTTATTTAATTACAAACTGTTATTGGGACGGTTTTATGATAACTAATATCAATATCATTAATTTAATCATATGGTAATTTATAATTATTTTTTAGTTTGAAATTAGGTATGATTTAAAAAAAAGTAATGCTATTTTATCTATTTATTATGATTATTTGCTATATTTAGCTGTCCGATTTTTTAAAATTTTGTTTACACATGTATAGAAAACATTTTTCAGTTCTAGAATAAATCATACAAATAATATGGTAATTTTAATTCATTTGGTTCCCCAATCACATTCTCTTTCATTTTATTTGGACTGGTATCGGTAAAGGTTAGTTGTTTCGTGTCGTCGTGGATCCGTTCAGATCTCATTCAATCCAAGCATCGATGTGTCTGCATTTCATCTTGACGATGCATTGTTGAACCTCAACCTGCGCTTCTTCTAATCCAGTTATCGTTCTTCCGTACACTTCACACTTTCGTCAACAATGGCGGATGTTGCCGGAGTCACAGTGGTGCGAACCTTTCTTTTCGATTGCACTACTGCTGAAACCATTCCACTTTTCAGTTTCACTCAATTACTGCTTTCGATTTCCATTTCTCTTAATCATTTACTGATTCCGCTCTCTGCAGAGTCCCTCTATTGGCGAAACCAGCGATGCACAAAAGAATGTGTTCGATTTGGGAGCATTTGTTGGTGACCTAACTTTGGAAGAGGATCCGAGCAGGTTTTCTTCGCTTTCTACTACGTTTAGTTTCAGTTCGTAGACTTTGGAGCTTCAAACTTTGGAATCAAAATTGGATTACTAGTTGTTTCATGTGTTTCGGTTAACTTGACTTTTCAGCGATGATATATCGTTGGAAGGACTAGAGCAGGAACTGGAAGAGTGTAGGAACAATGATGTGAGTCACTTTGTGGTCGCTGTGTTGAAAGCATTACTGCTGTTTAAATGGATCGACATGTATTAAGTTATTAGATTGCTTTGTTTTGTGTAGGTAGTTGCTAATATACTTTCTAAAGGTACCAAACTTAGGGACTACACGAAAGGAGTAGAGAACGATTTGCGTAAAGTTGAATTGGATTCAATTCAGGTTTGTGGTAAACTTTCTGAACATTTTAAATGCTGCTCCATTTTATATTACTTGTCCTGGTTGTTTAGTATGAATATCTGATCAAAGTGTGGTTGTTTTACTTAGCTAATGCTTTTACTTTTTTTTTATCCGATGATTAGTTTTAATATCGTTCATTTTATTACAGGATTACATTAAAGAAAGTGATAATCTAGTCTCTCTTCATGATCAAATTCGTGATTGTGATAGTATTTTGTCACAGATGGAAACTCTTCTAAGTGGATTTCAGGTATGTTTTTGGCCGACTAAGTTGTAACTTGAAGCTTGAATTTGACACATCAATTTTCCTCTCCTTTTTATGAAGACTTCTCCCCATGAGAATGATTAGATTCTCTTGATTCTTTAGTACTTATTTACCTGTTATTCATCTGTAATAGTCATGTAACAGAAACTATGTTAAACCACAGCAGTACATTCAATCATTTGAAGGACTTACTAAAATATTTGAAGTACATTTTTTCTTATATTTATTGGATATTAGATCATGAAATTATTTTTAAATTTTTATCAGGCTGAAATTGGTTCCATTAGTTCAGACATAAGGATACTCCAGGAGAAGTCTATGGATATGAGTTTGAGACTTAAGAATCGCAAGGTATGAATGTTTAATTTAAACAAAATAAATTTCATAGTTGTTCACTAATGTATCATAACACCCTTTTGGCCTTTATTAATAATAATTCAACCAAACCCAATTTGTAAATAAGTCTTTTTGACCTGGGAAGCAACCCTCACCAAAATAAACACTTTGATATCTTATAATGTTAATCCTTTACCTTTCTGCATTTCTCTTGTATCATCCAACAGGTGGCTGAATCCAAATTGGCTAAGTTTGTGGAGGACATAATAGTGCCTCCTAGGATGGTTGATGTTCTTGTTGATGGAGAGGTATTTATATTTTTTCCATGCACCAACGCTCTCTACCAATATTGCTTAAGATGCCTTTGCTGGTGTGAAAATATATATTTATTTTTTTAGTAGTACTGTACTACTTTGCATTTTACATCCATTTCAGTTTTTACTACTTAAAAAACAATATTCTATTTGAGGATCTCTCAGGTGTTTTACTTTTGACGTTGATTGTTCACATCATTGGTCACTTTTTTCATTATTATGCTATAGACACAATATCTTTAGTGCCTTTGGTACTTCTATTCATATTTTTGGGAAACTTGTTGTAGCTTGAATCTTGATTAGCTTTATTAATTTTGACATATCTGCACATTGGTAGCCTTCGAAACATTTAAAAAATTGTACAACTATTAAATTGAATTTTAATATAATGCCTAGATTGACGGTTAATATCTTCCACTGGGATACATCGTCTGGGTTTTCTTTGATTTTTTGTCCTAGAGTTAATTTATTTCAATTCAATTGTCTGTTTTTTATTTTCATTCAGATCACTCGGTACATAATGAGTATAGTTTCTTTCATTATATTTCCTCGTTAATGTTTAATAATCTTTTAAGTAGACTTGTACGCTTTGGACTTCTTTTCAGGTCAATGAAGAATATATGAGAACACTAGAGATTCTCAGTAAAAAACTGAAGTTTATAGAAGTAGATCCAATGGTTAAAGCTTCAAAAGCTCTAAAAGATGTTCAACCTGAGCTTGAGAAGCTCAGGCAGAAAGCAGTTTCAAAGGTTACCTAAAATAATAAGAATAATATTTTTTTATAGCTCATTTTTCTTTGTATTTGGTAGGCCATTTAGTAGGTAAAAATTAACTAATACGAAATTTCGTCTGTAGGTGTTTGACTTTATTGTTCAGAAACTTTATGCACTGAGAAAACCCAAAACCAATATCCAAATACTTCAACAAAATGTCCTTTTGAAATACAAGTAAGTTTTTCTTATTGTTTGTGGTAATCTTGAAGAATTTATTCATGAAGTATTAAATCAAAGGTTGTGGTTGCCAACTTGCCATCATTTACGAAATTTTTATGTGGCCTGCCTACATTGGAAGGCTGTGAAATATTCTAGTCTATACTTCACTTCTTGGCCACCTTTAAATTGTGGACTCACTTTTGGTATTGTTTAGAGCTTCTGGTTCTCTGCTAATCTAATGAATTGATGTATAAATGTGTAGGTATGTTGTTACCTTCCTCAACGAACACGGCAAGGAAATATACAATGAAGTTCGTGCTGCGTACATTGATACAATGAATAAGGTAACTGTTAAAAATAGGGCTTGAAGCAATATCGGTATTTGAAGTAGAAAAGGTCCAGTTGCTTCTGAGTGTTTGTCGTTGTTTCTAATCTTGATCCAAAGCATCTTTTTGTTTGGTTTATTGAATTTTTGTCAAAATCACGGTCCACGAGTCATCAAGATATTTCGGTAAGCTTAGTATTTTGTAACCTAAGCCATTTTTAGACTTGTAATCTGTTGAAAAAACCTTGTTTTGTATGACTTGCATTCTACCTAAATCTGGGTTCAATAATGAAGGAAGCCAGACCAGATCAAAAATACACTTATTTTTTATAAATTGGGTTTAAACTGAGATATGTTATGATTGCATTGAAGACATTAGGTAGCTCTGATTTGGCATAGTAACAAGCCAAATAAGCTTATTCTTATTAGTTTCTCCACAAATTTTATTGGAAAAGGCTACAATGAGCTCATAGGAAGGTCATAAGCAACTATCACAAGCCCAATAAGCTCTTCCAAATGCACCCTAGAATAACATTAGATAACTTAAAGAAAAACGCTAATGCTGCTGCTGAATGTTTGCAGGTTCTTAGTGCTCATTTTCGTGCTTATATACAAGCATTGGAGAAATTACAATTGGATATAGCAACATATAATGATTTAATTGGTGTAGAGACAAGAAGCAGTGGTCTATTCACCAGAGCAAGGGAACCGCTGAAGAATCGATCTGCGGTATTCGCACTTGGGGATAGAATTAATATATTGAAGGTACAACTCTGTCCACGAAAAAGGAAATCCTTGCTGATGATTTTGCTTTTTGATCACTGATCAGATTGGCCTAAAATCCATGTGTTTATTTAATTTATTTATATTTTTATTGACGTTAATAGTTTTCTTCATGGAATGGAGGCTCGTTAAACCCATGAACTATAACTGTTAGAAAAGAAAGAAAGTTTGCTTTTTAGCAAGTTGTATTTCAAGATTTTTGGACCTATTAGTAATTTTTAAAGCAATAATGCTGAGTTATATGTTTGATAATTTGATTCTGCAATTAAATTCATATAATACTAGAAATCATGTTTTTAAGATATTCTATATCTACCGGGAATAATGCCAAAATACTCTAATGATGTCTGAGAAACTCTTTTCTTAAGCTAGCTTTTGTGTTTGAGTTATATTCAGTCTACTTCTGTCATGACATTAGAATCTATCGGTTTTTTATTTTGGGTCACCCATTAATTTCCACTCTGGTTAATATGGTACAAGAGCCTGATCCAATTTGAATACCATTGTTATTTCTTTGTTGTAATATTAAGTCCTCATTGAGGGTTGTTTGGCTTAACAGAAATTGATGTATTGTTAAATGAATCTGCACTGATTTGCAGACTTTTGGATAACTGCATTTCGTTTGTTACACTTTCTACAGGAAATTGAGGAACCTGCATTAATTCCACATATAGCTGAAGCAAGCTCCATTAAATACCCATATGAGCAACTGTTCAGGAGCTTGCAGAAACTGCTTATGGATACTGCTACTTCAGAGTACTCTAAAAGTTCACTATGTCTTGTTATATTATCATCATAACATAAAGTCCCTATTGTTATGCATATTGACATTATTTTCGTTCATCTGCAGATATAATTTCTGTGATGATTTCTTTGGAGAAAAACCTATATTCTATGAAATTTTTGCAGGTATTTTTTTTCTGGAATGTCTTGATTATTGTGAGGAGTTTTTTTTTCACTTAAAAAATAAAGAATAAGGAAGACTTCTAGCTTATTTGTATGTGAGAGGAACATTGTTGAATTCATAAGTCACATATGGTGTATATGTATTGTGTGAGAGGGAGATCAACATTGTTGGATTCCTTTTACATGTGTTCTTGAGAGGAAGACTAACACTGTTGGATTCATTGTCTCTTTGATGTGTGTAAGGAGCATATCCAAAATGAGAACTCTACACGAGAAATAAGATTATACAAACATTTAGTTACAACTATCAGTTTAAAATTAATGGTTTACATGGCATATTAAATTTCAAATCCCTTGTGATTTTCTTTCTTTTTAATTAAAGTACATATGAGATTTTTAAAAGATCACTTAGAACTTGAAATTAAATAAATGACCAGAGCTATTAATTTGAATCTAACCATTGTAATTAAATGTTCTCACTCACAATAACCAAGAGTCTCTCTCTCTCTCTCTCTCACACACACACACACACATGAGGATTGCTACTATTACATTATCGCGTGTCTAAAGATGGGTCTAGTAAGTTACACCTGTGAGAGTGTATAAATAATAAATGAGAGGTTGTAATATGCTAAATTAACTCCTTAAAAACAAGTAGGGATATATCAGCTGCAGTGATCATATATAAGTAAACTTCATTGGAAAAATGGTATTAGAACATCAAGAAACATGGATGAGAGTTGTTTAATATAACTGATTAATTTGAACGTTGAAAACCAAGAAGTGACTTTTTATGAACGAAAAATTAAGCCCTAAATTAATGAGTTTGCTAAAAACACATTTAGTGCTGAAAATGAATTAAAGGTCTGTATATAATTTAAATATAGTAAAACTACGCTAGAAAATTGCCATTTAGTAATTGGAGATATATCATGCCACAAGCCAGACAGTTTAAGTATGTTGGATCTTCATACAATGGATACAGAAATAGAGATGTATGCGATACAGAAATAGAGATGTAAATCATAGACTTCATACTTAGGTAGATGAAATGAAGGAATGCTTTAGGTTTTATTTGTGATTGAAAGGTGTCCCTTAAGCTAAAAGGAAAATGTTATTACACAATCATGCTTAGAACAACCATGCTGTATGGTTCTTAATGTTGGATGATAAAGTGCCAATAAAAGCATAAGGGTTGCAAAGATGTGGATGTTGCATTATATAATTGATCATGCAAGAAAAGTTAAGACCAGGAAAATTCGTGTTGGATTGAAAGTTAGAGTGCAATCAAGTGAGGGAAAGAAGGTAAAATGACATGATATGGTTTAGGCATATGAGAAGAAGACTGATAAAGGCCCTTGTGTGAAGAATCAGTAGATGATATACAGCCTAATAATTTGATGAAGTAGTTATAATAGAGAACATGATGGCTTCATTCAGTTTGTGTACTTGGACCTTGTGGAAAACAGGTTTGGTAGTTGTTTTCTAACGATTTGAATATAGAAAGGACAGTTGTTAAATTCATTTTGGTATATATTTACTTGTACCAAAACTACTAGATCACTTCAGTGTTGAATTTCTTTTCATTTCATTTTAGAATTGTGTTTTCAAGAAGATACTTATGATTTTTCTTTGGTATTTTCAGGTCCATTTGGCGTCATTGATGAGCACTTCAATTCAGTACTTCCAAATTGTTATGATGCTATTGGCCTCATGCTTATGATTCAAATAATACACAAGCATCAGGTAATGTTTTATTTTGTAAGCCTCTGAATTTTTTCTTTGGGTGAAAAGAACGTGTCTAAGCAAACACCATATTGATGCTAATTAGACAGTTCTGGAATAAGTAAATGTAATCTCAGTGGATGGCTGTTAACTGTTTTGCATTTTATTCCAATTTCCAGGAATATGATTCTGAATCTTAACCCCCTCCTGAAATTCTGGAAGGTTGTGCTCCGAATAAAAAATTTAGAAATAGTTTTATTAGATTTAAGTTATGAATTAATGCTTATGTTTGAAATTCGTTATATAAAAAAGGGGTTTGAATTTATTTACAAATCAGATTCCATGTTTGGAATGCCTTAAAGATCAAATGAATTGATTTTATGTTAGCAGTTTACTTTCTTTTTTTTTTATCTCCGAAATGTTAGCAGTTTACTTAAACTGACTAAATAATAAATGCAAAAAAAATCTCAATTCAATTATTAAAAATGAGTGGATTTCTATTCGTACACAACTACAAATGAATTGACTTTATGTTAGCAGTTTACTTCTTTTTTTTTATCGACAAATGTTAGTTGTTAATATTTATATTAGTGGAGGGAGTTGAATTCACAGCCTCTCCCACCTTCCCTTTCAAACCCACCTTATATCTCCCAAATGTGAGCAGTTTACTTAAACCGATTAAATTAATAAGTGCAACAAAAATCTCAATTCAATTATTAAAAATGAGTGGATTTCTATTCGTACACAACTACAAAAAAAAAGATTTCTAAATAAAATCAATTTTATATATCATAACTATGCACAAAGGTATTCATTTATAAATCAAATTCATTCGTAAAATATTTGACTCCAAGCAAAGAGTCTTGATAGTTTGGGGGTTTGGAATATCATTTAAGAAGACACTACCATATGAATGAATAATATTGAAATGGTCCTTTCTACAGCATGAGAATATTTATGACTCTCCAACTCTTGAACCATTTCAGCACATAAAACATACGTAGAAATAAAGCTTTGTTAAAAAATATAGCAGTCAACAGAATAAATTGTGTAGTATTCTGCATGTTTTAGCAGATGCACTTGGAAATTTTACTTGTATATTTGATGTGTATGACTTTTTCAATTTCAGCTCATCATGTCTCGGAGACGGATTCCATGCCTGGATTCATATTTAGACAAGGTCGGTTTTCTATTTATGGACTTACCTATACAAGATAGCCTTCTCTTGAGAGTGTTTAAACTGGGAAGCCATATAATAACTTATAATTAGATGATGATTGGACTTCTATGTTTGGGAATAGCTTTTGTACACATTGAAATGTGAGTCTAGCTTTGATACTATTTAAGCACTAGAGTTACTGGGATGTTGTTCTGGTTAAAATAACAATAGATGTAAAAGAGTAAATAAAATATGATTGACACTTGCCCACTGGGTTCGTTTTTTCTTAAATATGATTGACATTGGTTGATGACAGGAAAACTCAACTCTGACCAGAACTTCCCCTTGTTTTCATTTGCGATAATATTCGTTTACATTTTTATTATAATATATAGGATTAAATATGTTTTTGATCCCTTAACTTTTAGTGAAAAATGAAATTAGTCTCTCCTCGAAATTCTTGTCCAATTTAGTCTCCCAACTTTATAAATGTGTAGATTTAGTCCTTTTAACCAAATTTTATTAAGTTTATTTCACGTTTCAAATGCGATTTATGATAACATTTGAATTGTTTATACCAATTAACACATTTCCGTTTCAATTTTAGCTAAGAAATGTGTTTGAAATGTTAAATAAACTTAATAAAATTTGGTTAAAGAAATTAAATTCATGATTAAAAAGACTAAATTCATGCATTTCTAGAATTGAGGGACTAAATTGGATCAAAGTTTCGAAGAGGGGCTAATTCTAATTTTTAGTGAAAGTTAAGGGACCAAAAACATATTTAACCCTAATATATATAGATTGTAGCCTTTGCAAACTTTAAAGTGTGATTGAAGTTGCCGAATGCAGCAAATATTGTCTTTACTTGTTGTTCCAAATTTATTTTCTGCTACATAATGCAATTCACATTATTGTACAATATATATATACAGTTTATGTTTCTTTTTTAATTGGCAAATATTTGAAGCAGTACAATATATATACAGTTTATGTATTTTTTTTTTAATTGGCAAATATTTGAAGCAGTGTGTGGTGAGTATTTACTTTTTATGAAGCCCCCAATTCAACTTCCTTCTCGCCTTTTCTTTATTATCTATACTAATTATTTACACATTTTTGGTTTTTGATATCCTTCTATCACATGCCACTGGCTCATAATTGGTAATTACCTGTAGATTTAGATGGACTACATTATTAATGGCTTTAAGGAATACTGCTAATAAGATAATGTGCCCGTGTATCATTTAGAATTTACTCTTTATCGACCCATGATGAAGCTAATTTTATTTTGTGCAGGTCAATATATCCTTGTGGCCTAGATTTAAATTGGTATTTGACATGCACCTCAACAGCTTGCGTAATGCAAATGTGAAGACATTATGGGAAGACGATGTTCATCCTCACTATGTCATGAGGCGATATGCTGAGTTTACTGCTTCTCTTATCCACTTAAACGCTGAATGTGGAGATGGTCAGGTTAGTGTGATGGATGAATAGTCACCTAGTTATCTTCCGTAAAATTCTAATACAATATATCCTCTTATCAATTGCAGCTTGATTTGAATTTGGAACGACTTAGAATGGCTGTTGATGACTTACTTATCAAGCTTGCGAAGAACTTCGCAAAACAAAAACTACAAACAGTGTTTCTTATAAACAACTATGATATGACAATTACAGTTTTGAAGGTAGGATTCTGTCAAATAACTATTTATATTTGCATCAATAAGAAGCTCAGGGGTGAGACAAGAGATGTGGTTTTCATAGTCAGATAGGATGTTTTCTGACTTTTGCCAACTGAAGCTTGCCCACTTTCTTGATTCCAGGAAGCAGGACCTGAAGGTGGAAAGATTCAAATGCACTTTGAAGAACTACTGAAGAGCAATACAACAATATTTGTGGTAACTACAATCAATTTCCTGTATAAATAGTTTCAATATAATGATAGTTTTGGGAACATATCAGTGTATCAATTTTCTGTTGCTATATGTTCACATTCTTGTTTCTTTTGGCATATAATGTTCACATCTTATGCCCACCTAGAATTTTGTAGTGTTTTATGTCCTAAATTGCGATAATGACTTTCAAATAACACAAGCATGCTGAGTCGCCTCACCATTCAATTCACGAGAACTCAATTTGTTTGAAAAAAGTTTAGAAACCATTTATGCGATCTCCAAATTGGAGAAAGGACTTATAATAGTTATAAATTCTTTTATATTAAAGAAAGGGGAAAGCATACCGATAGATTATACTAAGCAAATAATCTAATTTTCCTGCCTGTTCTCATATGTGGTTATCCTTAATGTTCTCTTCATTCCTTGTAGGAAGAACTGCTTCAAGAGCATTTTAATAGTTTGATCAAGTTTGTAAAGTCTAGAGCTTGTAAGTATCACAACAAGGACAATGTATTGTTTTTTATCTCAATTTTGAAATATACGGGCTTGATTGTGTGTAATTTTTCAGCCGAGGACCCAACATCAGGTCCAGATAAACCTATAACTGTCGCCGAAGTCGAGCCGCTAGTGAAGGATTTTGCGAGTAGGTGGAAGGCTGCAATCGAGCTGATGCATAAAGACGTTATTACTTCTTTCAGCAACTTCTTGTGTGGTATGGAGATCTTAAGGGCTGCGTTGACTCAATTGTTGCTCTATTACACAAGACTCTCGGATTGCATTAAGAGGATCGTGGGTGGATCTGCATTGAACAAGGATCTTGTTTCCATATCTTCAATCATGTACGAAATTAGGAAATACTCGCGGACTTTCTAATCTCTTCAGGATGTCATTGTTATGTACTGGGTCTAAATCACAATCAATGATATTCCTTTTAATATTATGCCAAAAAAAAAAACATTTTTGTATCCTTTCAATGAAAGATAGCTTTGCTTCTTTCGGGACGCCCAAACATGGGCACTTTTTGGTGCAACCTATTTGGGAATTACAGAAGTACAGATAATATAGGTTCAAAGCTCACCATTGTTGTATCATGGCAAACGCATCAGTTGTTCATGTGTGGTTTTTTATACTGAGTAAATTCTTGTAGATTTTCTTTTCTTCTTTTCAAAACCTTGATTTAAGCATTCTCAATAGAAAGCTGATCAAACTAGATGTAATAATAATAGTGAAATCCATGTATCCGTTTCATTGTGCAAGTATCACTGTATGAAATTACTATTATTTTGCCTTCAAGAGCTTTAATCTTTAGCATTTTTTACGCCCGAATAATCGAAATCAAGCAAGAGCACTTGTTTCAAATTTTATATGTCGCACTGTTGCCCGCCCTACTGCAACTATTCATCTTATATTAATAAAACAACATTGTTATATTCTTTTAGTTCTTTGTATGTGAATTTTTATTTTCTAAATTTTCTTTTCAATACTTCGTTATCAGCAAATAGAAATGAACATGAAATCTTATTATTTATTTATATATTACTCAACTTGTTAGTCAATCATAATATATCTCGTTCATAATTGTGAACAAAACTTCATAAAACTTTCAGTACAGTGGTTGGGTGGATTAGTTTCGTTATAGAAAGTTATTAAGTTGTAAATGCCAAAGAGAAAACATGTAGTATCAACTAATTTTGTCATAGATTATTTTTGTGCACCATGCTGCACTGTGACATGTTTAGTTGAAGGAGCTACTAAGCTACAGGAGTGTAGGGACGACTCAACAGTGATGATGAGATGGTTTGTTTGTAAGAGAACCAAGCTGTGAGGTTCCCACTTTGCATATTATAATTTTGAAATCTGAATTAAAAATGAGATCTAAGCTCTGTCTCTGTGTGTGTGACTATGACTTGTGTAGAAATGAAAGTGACTTTGCGAACACCTCAATTCGACTCAATTTGAACGAATCAGGAATTAAGGGAGTTAAACTAAATTATTTAAACATAATTTCTGAAACTACTTTTTATAGGAATATAGGGATATACAATGGCGACATAAAATTCAATCATACATTATTATATATCAAAAATAAATTTGTTTGTTAACTGTTATTTGAAAAAATAATATTAATGATAGTTTTCGGTGGATTGATGTGTATATCTGTTTCATTGACGCGTGATCATCTCAACTCGACAGAAACAGTAGTAAATTTGCTCACCATATAAAATACTTCCTTTAGACAGCAACACCCAGCTTTTCGGTGAAGAAAAAACAATAAATAAAAACGGCGTCAAAATAGGACACTAGGAAAAGGACAGAAAGGACATTAACTATTAATTTCATCCCAAAATATCAGTTTTTTTCTTTTTCTAAAGTAATTGTTTAGGTATGAAATTAGCTAAGTAATTGTCGTAGTATTAAATGATTTTTCTTTTTTACTTTGGGGTATTCCTTTACTTTTGATTACTTGGTTTTTTACACTCCGAAAATTGAGTTTAATAAGGAAAAAAATCTATAAATCTCTATGTTATTATTTTTTAAAAAGTAGGAACTACTTTTTATGAAAACTTTTGAGAGTATGTATTTATTGTACTTCTATTTCTAAGATTATCTTAGATGAATTTTATTTTAAAAAGTACTTGAATAAAAAGTTATGCATTAAAAATCATGAGCGATTATGATCGGGTTTAAGATCTAATTAAGATTCAGAAAAATATATTAAATTTACAATTCATATTTATTTTAACTAGATTTATTTTATTTGAATTTTTTTTACTTAAATTTGAATTTGATTAAATTTACTTTGTTAAGTAGTTGAAATTCGATCTGATATTTAATAAATTTGATGTAGGATTAATTTTATTCTGCTTAATATGGTTTTGATTCAATGTAATAGAACAAAGGTCAAATTTAATTTTATTATACATGATTTAATTCGTCTTTTGATTTTAGTTAATTTTGACTAAATTTGATTTATGAGAACATGACTCGATTTAAATTTGACACAATTATATATTTTAGTTAATTTTGACTAAATTTGATCTATGAGAACATAACTCGATTTAAATTTGACACAACTATATATTGATCGGATCAGTCTGACTTTTGTATCGGTGAGTCAATTTGACCTAGGTTTGGACCAACTTGACTTGTGTTTGATGTTGGATCGACTCGGCTTGTCCAAGTCTTGGAATGACTCGGCTTGTCCTAGTCCCAGATCAACCTACTCAATTTGGTTTTGTGCCTATTTGACTTGAAATAGGTATAGACTAACTCGCCTCAACTTGTGACGGGGTTGACTTGATCCAATCTCGAGCTAAATCAACTCAGCCTCGACCAAGGTGTTTGGTCTAGCTCATCTTGATTGTTGGCATGAGCTGAATCAACTTAACCTTTGTATAAGGATGATTGAGATCAACGTCATCTTAGGGCGACTCACGTCAACCTGGAATTAGGTAGGCTCGACTGAATCTTTGACTTAGGCCAACTCGACTCTACTCAGGCCAGGGTTGACTGAGCTCCACATTGGTTTGGGACAACTAGACTCGATATTGGCTTGGGCCAATTTGACTTAAGAAGTCTCAACTGACTTAATTCAATATAGGCCTGAGCTAACTCCACTTGACTTAGGTGCAACTTGATCTGATATTAATCTTGACTTGGTATTGATCAGACTATGATCGATCGCCTAACCCAATTTAGTTGAATATGGATAGACCGTGACTCAAGTTCAAACTAACTAGTTTGCTTTACTCTTGATCCAAAATAATTTGACTTAACCTAATATAAGCCCAATTTAATGTTATTTTATTTGAGTCTATCTTGTCTCAATATTTTCTAACTTGACATGACCAAACACACCTTAATATTAGATTTTCAAAATCTAAAAGATTATTCATTTTATATCTAATTCAAATCTAATTAAAGAGAATGAACTTAATCTAAAAATTTAAATTTGAATTTGAAATAAATACATTCTAGAAGTAATATAAATTTAGACAAGTATGAATTATATTTCATAAGTTGCATTTTTTTTCTCACCTAATGAAAGAAACATTGCAACAATATACTTTCTTGCATAATTTTGTTAACACACAATAACTGACACTTGTTAAAAAAAGAATAGACTTACACACTTTCTTACTCCATTAAACCACCAAGAATTAGAATTATATAACGAGTATGAAGCGTGTTTGCAGATCGGGACAGGTGACAAAGCAAGCAATAGGAACATTGGGTGTCGATCGAAACAGATGATGATGCGATACAAAGAGGTTCAAACTTTCACAATTTTCTTTCTGTTTTTCCCCTTTCTCTAATAATCAATATCAACATGAATGAATCTCGCAATGTGATAGTTATTATCAATTGATTGTAGGAAAAAGAAGCGAAGAAGGAAGGTTTTAGAAAATATCTGGAAACAAGTGGAGCTGTGGATGCTCTCACCAAAGGTTTCTTTCCCATTCGCATATCCCTCTATGCGTTTTTTCAACTAATTGTTCACTTAATTAACAACTCTTGTTTCTTTCTTTGTTCCCAATTTGGCGTTGTTGAAGTTCTGGTTGCTTTGTACGAGCAAAACGACAAGCCTTCTTCTGCCGTTGAGTATGTTCACTTCTTCACTTTCCATTCTCATTTGTGACTCTACACGTGTGACACACACGTTTCTCTCCGCAGGTTCATTCAACAGAAGTTGAGCTGTCCTTCCATCTCCGAGTATGAAAAATTGCAGGCCGAATTCTCCGATCTGCAAATCAAATACAGTGAGCTGTTGGCAGCACACCAGAGAACCTGCAAAGAGGTTATTTTTATTTTTTATTTTTGTTCTTTTATTATTTACCATGCTTTTTAATTTTTACTCTGGTAGACAGTTACTGGGAATATGTATTATTATCCCCCGTTTAACGAAGTATAATTAATAATTAATAATTAATTACATAATGCTATTAAGTTAATCGGTGCATATGTTGTTAAAATATAGTCTGCGATAAGTTGATTAGAGGGTTTGAACAAAAATTGAAATGCATAAGGTGATTTTAAGGGAGAAGATTAGTTCATTTTACGACTTTATTTCCTTTTTCTTTCAGTATTTACTGAAAAGTCTATCCAGCCGCAGTTATACTTGTAATGTGAAGGGTTGTAGGTGTTAGGATTCATGATGGCAGGTGAAATGAATAATTTACTGTGTATAAAGCATGTGATAAAAAAAATGGAACTCTTGATTAGTAACAAGAATATGGACTTGAAATGTTGGTTATGATGGATAATAATGTCTTGTGTGGTTAGGGAACTTGGTTATTTTAGGTTCATTAAAGGTAATGTAGGAGACAAAGTAAGGGGAAAATATGGATTGGAAAAGAGCTATGGACCTGTATAGAAGGGATGGAGGTCGGGGACTGGCAGAAGAGAACAAAGCTGCTCTTGTGGATAAGGTTGTTTTACATTAAAGTTAAAACCAATGTTGACCATCCACTTTGACTGAATGATCAAGAGTAACAGCTCCACTGGGGCATGCAATTACTGTCATTTCTGCATATATGGACAATTAATATTAGAAGTTACTTATAATAGCATGAATTTTTGAAGAAGTTACGAGATTTCTGTGTGTTGTTCTTTACTATTTATAATAAGATTTAATTATCAATATGTGCTCACCTCACTCTCAGCATAAAATAGGTCCTCTCTCTTTATACTCTCTCATACATATGCTGGCAGAACTGTGCATGCACATACTTGTGTTAAACTCAGAGCATGAGGCAAAACTGTGCCTTCTTCTGCTGTCGAAATCTCATATAAATACAATTTAATTGTAAGTTGTCAATCTGATTTTCAGCCTAGTAAATCTGCTAAACTGCCATATATACATTTAAACATATTATTCTATTAAGAGATGAGAATAATAGTTATAAAAACAAATACATGTACAATCACATATATTAGCTTTCTTCCATCAATGCTATTTACACCCCCTCAAATTGGTGTTTGTGGATTCACAAGCATCAATGATACTAAATCCTATGTTTGAGCTTCGTCTAAGGCAAGAAGTTCAGTTTCAACAGCCTTTAACCAACATTCATTCTCCATGGCTTGTTGATGAGAAGTAATAAGAATGTATGATAATTTTGCTGTCAAGGAATTTATGATACCCATTTGTTGGTTTAGAAACATGCAAATTGCGTCACAATGGTGCTGGATCTGGTTCCTGTACTGGCTAAGCGGCCAAGGAATTATCTTAGGGGCCCCATGGGATTTTGTTTCCTGATTTTGTGTCGCAACACTTCGTCTTTAGTTGATCAAGCTAGGTTTAGATGATGATTGACCTACTGAGAGTTAGAATACAATGGAAAAATAGAAATTGGAGAGTCATGATGTGTTGCAAAAAAAAATATATTTTCTTGGAAGATGACATTCCTGAATCCAGCTAAGGTTAGGATCATAACATAGAAAACCCCTCTGCTAAGGAGAATACCCAATAAACACAGCCAACAGATTGTGTTGTCATTTTGGTGCATGATGTCAAAACTTCTTGCACCAAAAACATTAAACAACCCTCACGTCAGGACTTCTTGACTTCCCTTCTGCCATGCATGCTGCTGGGACAACAAATGATTTATGTCCTTGAAGGATGGACTGAGATGTTGTTCTTCACGATACAAATCATTGAGATATGCATCCACTGATGACCGGATCCGATACCTTCAAGGTCAGATCACAATTTCAAAAGGAAATTGATGTCGTTTAGTAGTTTTGTGAATTGATTAGACTGAATTTAAGACTATGAGTTATCAAGTTTTCATAACTTATATCAGTATATTCAGCCCAAAGATTCATGTTTAAAGATAGCTATGTCATACTCAAGCTGGAATCATCGAACTGCATTGGTTTCATTATAGTCTTTCTTCAAGTGTCCTCATCGTTATTGTAGTCTCATAAAGACGACTGTTGAGAACAATTCTGGGATCCACGGAAGCTTGGATCGATGCCATGACTTGAGAGTCTTTAACACTCCATTCGACATAGTCAACCTTATGTTGGATTTTGTCAGAGAGGTGTGCTACAATCAACATGCCCCAACAGATATTTTCCTCTGACAAATATTTGGGATCGGAACTCCCATACTGAGTAATTTTTGGCATTAAGGCAAACTGATAAAACATCATATATTTTTCATAGACGTGGATACAGTTCAAAGGAAACAAAATACTACTAGAGGGTAATCAGGACAGGGAAACGGGTAGCCTAGAACAACTTGACCGGAAAACAAAAAAGATCTAGAAACTTGGACTAGGGTGAAAAAACAAGAACAAAGAACGTATACAAAGTCTGGGACAGTAACCTAGGTTGATACCGGTTAAACATCGAGAACACGAGGCCAAAGTTTTGTATTTTCCAGCGGCAGATACCTCATAAATACAATCTAATTAGCTGTGAATCAGATTTTCAGCCCACTAAATCTGCGAAATCATATATAAGTATAAACATATTATCCTAACAGTTTCAAATACAAATAAATGTGCAATCCCATATAATTTGCTTTTGTCCATTAATTCCACTGACAACTTGTTGCTTTTGTCCATTAATTCCACTGACAACTTGTTGGTCAAGTTAACATTTATCAGGATTGGAGAAATTCGAGATAGGTTAATTATTGTGTGTTCCCTCCTCGCATGCCATGCCACTGAAAAGGATAGAAATGATTCTCGAAAATCTTGGTTTCCATTAGATGTATTTTTAAGTATGTTAACTTTCCATCTATGATGATTGATCTCTATACGAGTGGATTATGACTCTCGGATCAACGTTACACTTGTGGAAAATATTAACCAAAAGAAAATACTAAATTTCTAATCCACAATTTGGTAATTTTGGCTTCTGATACTATTCATATATTCCATTGGTTCTATTGAATTTGTTGTTTTTATTTTTCGGTTTGACTGATGTTAGGGTTTATCCACCATATATGTGTTATTTGTCTTCACAGTTAGAAGAAATCAAAAGCTCGCATGTCTTGGCAACGGTATCTACCAAAGAAACAACTGACAATGAATCTCCGAAAGATGGGCTCTAAAGCTTCCACGTTGAAACCTGCAATTCTTGTGGGTAACCTGGTTTTAAATTTTCCCAAGTGTTCTTTTGTCAGTGTAGGTGACTACTGAGTGTGAATAAGATTTTTGGGAATTTGGTTTTTAACCGAAACTCCATGGTATCATATTATTCATGTATCTCAACTCACTGAGATAAGACCATTGTTGTTGGTGGAGGTGGTTAGTGACAATTGGTAGATTTTGGTTATAGGGGATTCCTTTGTAACTTGTAATCACCTCTTCAGTCTACTTAAGCTGTAACTTATGTGCAAAATGGTGTTGATTTCTTATCAAGTTATTCTGATTTGGAACAGAATTTTGTTTGCTTCTTGAATCTGTTGGGGAGCATAAAAAGTCTATTTTAGGGAAAATAAATTATTAAATCTTAAATAATATATCATTTAAAATTAAGAGAGTTATTTTTTACCATAAATTGAGAATTTTTGCTTTCGGTACTTTTCTTCTTAAAGTAACTTCATCTGACACTTAAATGCTGGAAAAAAAAAATCATTTCATCCTGTTTGATTGCGGTTCTGTTTAACATATCAACAATGTATTAAAAAAGTAATCAAAACCATCAGACTTCTAGGTAATGATTCAGCTGATTCAAAAATTGTAATGAAATTGTGGTTGAATTATATTTACTGCATAATAGGTTTAACTGGAGTTTTAATTTTTATACACAAAATTTGGTTTTTGCAAGTAAAACAAAAACAGTAAAATGAATTGAAATATCAGATGGGTTCTTTCAGAAACTTTCCAAATTTACATTCACAAGATCAAGTAAATATTTTGCAAAAAGTGAAAAGGGTTTGAAATTATGTTGAATGTTTATTTTGCATCTCTGGATTTTCATTGCATGAGTGCATAGATGCATCAGCCATTGCACTTCTTCACCATTTCTCAGAAGAGATTCTTGATCTGTGCCCACTAACGTGATTGCTTTTGTAAAATTATGCTCAATATGTCAATTGAGAATAATGGAGTTGTTTACAATATAATTTGTCACTCACAAATGTAATAAAATCATGTTAACTTCTCTTGTGATCAAAATAAATATTTTCCTGAACTCGGTATCTCGTCAAATAATGAATTGTTTTCGAATCTTTTAGATGGATAAACATAGTTAAAAAAAATCCCACTAAAATTGATTATAAAAATATGGTTATTTAAAAAAAACACGTAATTATATTAATCTTGCATATAAAACATTAATCTGAGTATTTCTTAGCTTAGGGCAACAACTCCCACAATGTCACATGTTGCAGAATTACATGGTATTACAATTCATTGATGATGTCTCCTCATTCACAAACCCATAGCATAATCCAACGCAATCCCACACACGTCCAATCTTGCCTTCTAGATAACCCTTCTTTAAAGTCAAGACTTCCAAAATCTTTCTTCAATACAGCCACAAATTTCTCAATAGTAAAAAGGACCACTCGTGTTATTAGTCCTTAGATATCAAAAACCAACTACAACTTTTCTCCACTTGAGAAATTACCTCACTGAAATGTTAATTTTCTTATTAATTATTTGAAACGCACATCTCAAAAGTCGTCCATCTTTATATCTAATTATATAAATCTTAGGATTAAATATGTTTTTGTCCCTTAACTTTTAGTAAATTTTGAAATTAGTTTATTTCAGAATTTTAACCAATTTAGTCTTTTATCTTTGAAAATACGTAGATTTAGTTATTTTAATCAAATTTTGTTAGATTTATTTGATGTTTCGTATGCATTTTAGGATTTGTATTTGAGTTATTTATACTGTTTGACACATTTTTTTATTTTTACTTTAATATTAAGTCAAATACTATTATGAAACACATTTAATATCAAATAAACTTAACAAAATTTGATTAAAATGATAAATATATGTATTTTGAGAGATGAAAAACTAAATTGGTCTAAAATTTTGAAATGAACTAATTCTAGAATTCACCCAAAAATTAAAAAACGAAAAACATATTTAACCTTAAATCTTAATAAAACAGATTTTGAATGATTCTAATTATCACATTAGTAATTTTTAAACCTAATTTAAGTTTTTTTTTTCACTTACATTAATCACTAATGAAATAACTTATAAATTTAACTCAATCTTACAAAATTAAATTACAAAATATATTTACGTTCACTTATATATATTTTTACCCACAAAAATACACATCTCTTGATATTATAATAAATTTTGGATGAATATAATGTTAATTTTTTAAAGAATCAATCGTTTTCAAACCCTAAACTAATCTAACTTTAGATAATTGACTTATGAAATTATTTTTTCTTTTACATTGTAACTATTAAAGTAGATTTGCAATTCAATATAAAAGGGTAATTATTTATTTGAGTGAAGTATGAAGAATAATGTTGTATTTGTGAGAAGAAAGAGAGATGTTTGTCGTGTGCATTTGTGAGTTAGAATTGGGAAAGAATATGAGAGAAAAAAGAGAGTAAGAGAAAAAAGAAAAGAAAAGAAAGAGAAGGTAAGGTTGGTTGAGTGACTAGGATTCAGAAGAAGCCCAACCCTTATCGGTTTGTATATTTGGTTGTCAGTGTCACTGTCTGTGACTGCTCCTACTCACCACTTCCTTGTCACCCATTCAAATATCCACCTCCCACTTCACCATTTTTTTTTCTTTTTCTCAATATTTTTTTATTTATTATTTATTTTATTATTATTACTGTTATTAAATTAGAAATTAAAATAGGTTGAAAAATAGAATAAGAAAATATGGAGAGTGGGAGGGTGAAAATAAGAGAGGGAAAGACCAAAAAATGAAAGGGTTGAGTTCAGACTCTGCACTGCCCTTCTTTCTTACAAGATAAACTGTTTTTGTTTTCATTATAAAAATAAAATAAAATATCTAAAAAAAAATTGCAGTGGGAGCAGTGGGAGCACACACATCTTTCTGTCCCAAACATGGAACCTAATGACAACCAACTCACCTCCTTCTTCCACCACCACCACCCTCACCACCACCATCACCACCAGCCCCAACCACCGCCGCACACCGCCGCACCCACAACAGCCTCTCCGACCAACGGCCTCTTGCCCAACGCCGACGCCTCACACATACTCTACCCTCACTCCGTCGCCTCTGCGGTCTCCTCGCAGCTCGAACCGGCCAAGAGGAAGCGGGGGCGGCCTAGGAAGTATGGCACGCCGGAGCAGGCTCTTGCCGCCAAGAAAGCCGCTACGTCTCAGTCGTTCTCCGCGGACAAGAAGCCCCACTCACCAACGTTCCCTTCTTCTTCATCTTTCACGTCCAAGAAATCCCATTCCTTCGCTCTAGGTTCGCTTTCCCTTTCTCAATTTCGCTCATTAATATTAATTACGCTTCTTGTATATTCGAGGTTCGGCGTTTGCTTCTATCTGTGTTGGTGGATTCTGCTTTCATTCTTTCGTTCTAATTTGAAAATATTTAGGATTGGGATTGCGAGTGTAGCGTTTCGTACGAATTTAAAAGTGTTTTTTAGTCATATGAAAGTGTTTCTTTTAGTTTAAGGGTTGACAAAAATACCTAAGTTACCGAGTGCGCGATTGATGGCAGAATTTTAACTAGATGTTTCTGCTGTGAATGGGGTGATGCAGGCAATGCAGGGCAAGGGTTCACTCCGCATGTCATTGCTGTTGCTGCTGGTGAGGTATGCGTTATTCATACTTCGGGTCTTCCAATATTGTTTGTGGTTTTTAAATTTCTGCATCTACTTGCTTCAGGGCAAGTACAGTGAGTGACATGTAACGAAGTCCCAACCGATTTGGTTATTATATTACAAAATAAAGTAATAACCCATGAATTTCGGCCCTAAAATGTTACTCCGTATCCTTAATAGTCGTCCCCAAAATTAACAAATTATATAAGCAATCTCCCAGGTATTAGAAATCACATTATAAAGTTTCTTATGTATTAAAAAATCCTTCGTAGGAGGTAATACTTCAGAGACTAAATTGATAATTTGTTAAGTGTTACATGCATCTGAACCTATATACTAAACAGCCTGACAACCTATATATATATATATATATATATATATATATATATATATATATATATATATATATATATATATATATACACCATATATCACTGATATATGCCTACTAAATTGTTCATTTAAGTATGTCCTACCCTAAAAGTTTAATTAGTAGGAATGTAAACTAGTCGAGCCAAACAACAAATCTTAGACTTACCTTCTGAAGAATTGATTACAATGCTTGGCTCATCTTTTGAAATGAGTTTAAATGGTTTGTTTGTCCCATTTTTAATTCAATTATTTATTCTTTTTGTGGAAGATTTCCTTAGACTTATATTACTTTAAAATTTCTACTATTTAGTATTTATTAAAACATTTGAATACTAGATCATAATAAACAAATAGAAATACACGCTCAAGACGTGATATATATGTAATTTTAACTTTATCTTTATGTATATAAATGAGTTTAATATCAAGTGTAAGTTTGCTTTTGTTTCTTTAATTAAGCAAACCAGTTTGATCAAGCATTTAACCAGTCAAGCTTGAATAGTTATACTCATTTACGACCCCACTAATTAGTAATTAATTATCATATGTTTTGTTCCACCCCCTCACATCTATTTATAGTCCTTCCAGATTTGTTCAACATGCATGGTTTTCTTGTGTGGTGATGATTTCAGTCGTTTCAAATAGTAATTTCATGGCAGATCATGTTTTAAGTGACTAAGGGAGTTAATGAGCGAAGATTTTATAAATAATGTAACAGTGTCTCTTGTAATTGAGATTGTTTGGTGAGACGATGCAATCTAGCACAATTCAGGAATAATGCCTTTTAGGGGTCAGCCTAGTCATCCTGTGTCTCTTGCTGAAGTTCACCAAGTTGCACCTTCTTAAGGGTTCAAACAAGGTGCAGCGCAATAAGTGTGGCAAGTAGCCCCAGTTAACCTTTGTATGTCATGTGAACTATTACAATCAGTGTAGTTACTCTTTTTTTCTGCATTTTCAACATATAAATTGTTTCAGAAAATTTTTAGTTTCTGTATTTTTCTGATGTTATTCAATTTTTCCTTGTAGTTCACCACTCTTTATACAAGTAAATTTTCCTCCATCCTTGTTGTTTGAATTTTTTATGTTTTGTCTTTTGTCCAGTTTTATTTTCAGCTTTCTTCTGTATGTGTACTACTTTGATTACTGTTTAACTGTGCACTCAATAGGATGTTGGCCAGAAAATTATGTTATTCATGCAACAAAGTAGGCGTGAAATGTGTATTCTCTCTGCGTCTGGTTCTATCTCTAATGCCTCTCTTCGCCAGCCAGCAACCTCAGGAGGCAACATTACATATGAGGTAAAATATTAGTAACTTTTTTTTATCATATCTATTTATTATGTTCTTATAGATATTCTTTAAACAATCTTTTAAAGGAAAAGGAAATGTTGAAACTTTCAGTTTTTGTCAAAATCTAGTTTATGTCAGTATTACAGTAACCAAGACTTAAAATCTTGTTTATAATATATTTGATTTGTGTTACACTTTGGTTATTTAATGTGAATGAGCCTCTAAGATAGTTTCCTCTGTTACACTCTTTATTATTGACAATGGCAACTATTTTTAAACTTTTACTGTCAAATAAAATAAGATTTTGACTGTTAAATAAAATAAGATTTTGGATGATTTTCTAAAGCCACTAGTAGGAATATTGTAAACATTATTTCGTTCATAAAAGTCCTATGTGGAAAATTAGTTTCCAGTTACGCTAAAAGTTGCAGAGAGCAAAAATGCACTTGGGGAGAGATTAAAGTTGTGGAGGAAACTTATCTACTAAATGGGTTTGGGACCAGGTATAAATACTTGCAAAAGTTATATGGGAATAGGTGTGGAGATGCCGGTATGGGTGGGTACTTTAGTATGCACCCCATTTCATACCCATGCATATCATTTAATATATTAAACCTGAAATTTGAAATATTATATTTAATTACTTATTCAATGATACAAGTTGTCATCTTGAAGTTTACCCATGATATAATTCTCATCTCAAACCCTAAAGGCTTTTGTTGTAATTCTGCTCTCTAAAGTTTTCATGGCTTTATATTATTCATCCAATTATGGGAGTAGTTGTTCTTCCATTCCATCCAACTTGTGGTATAATTTTTAGTTAATGTTTTTGTTTGGTTGATTTTTCATAGTTGATTTTCAGTTATCAGAATTAAAATATTCTATTTAATTAGAATGTGGATAATGGGTGAGGCTCTGAGAGTATGGGTTCAGAGGCAGGTTTTAGTTTTAAATGTGGTGTAGGAATGGATTTTATAACCTTTTTCAAATTTTACCCATTTCCATCCCTACTAGGAGGCTTATTCATAATTGTTTACCACCATTAAGAGGATCAGTCAATGCACTGAAGTGCAACATGTTTCTGACGTGGATGGAGAGTGTAATTTTAAAATTGGAGGGAAAAAAGGTATAATTTAAGCATTACTTGGGAGAGGAAAATGTACTCTCCCTTTGATTTAAGGTTATTCACTTGTGTCATCAAACAAGGTGAATGAGTTTTCTAATTTGAATTTTTCTCTATCTACTAGTAATAAAGAGACTAGTGTTTTGTCTTCACTTTTTCTCATAAATTTCTGAATATGTTCATTCTGAATACTCTTGTTTCTTAATTATGCTAATAAAAACATTGGATTAGCGATGTTCATTTAAATTTATATTTAATAACAATAACTAATTTTCCCTTTCCATGCTCTTCATTTTGATCTCATCCTATTTTCCCTCATGTACACGCGTGTGCTTATGGCTTATTTGTATAAACCCAAATTCTATGGACCTATTTTCTCGTGATCTAAATTGGAAGCTTTAGAAAAATGGTTTCAGAATCTGTAGATAGCTCTTGCACCAGTTTCTTACAAGAAAACTGATCTTCATTCTTTAGTTTCCTTCAAGACTACAGACGACAACAATGAGGAGCCTTAATGAAAACTATCTATATTAGATTACAACTGGTCACTTAAAGTTAGTGCCGGTCAGCATTAAGTTAGTAATATCTTTTTCCTGTGTTGTCACTTGTCAATGAATTAACTGTTAAGCAGGAGTCATTGTCTCCAACATAATGAGCACATGGCTAATTGCTGAAAATAATAATTGTTAACCTTTTTTGTCAAGGGATTCTGCTTTATTATATTTTGTAGTCATGTGCTCATATTGCAGTTATCAAAGTTTGACTCTTTGTTTTGACATCAGGGTCGATTTGAGATTATTTCACTTACTGGATCTTACGTCCGTAATGAGATTGGAACTCGAACTGGTGGTCTAAGTGTATGTTTATCTAACACCGATGGACAAATCATAGGTGGTGGAGTTGGTGGGCCGCTTAAAGCAGCTGGTCCAGTTCAGGTAATTTCAGAAATAACTTTTTTGATGGCAAATATGAGCTGTGCCCTATTCTATTTTTCTTTGTCTTGATCAATATGCAATTTGTGCCTAGAAAAATTGTAGGCCTAACCATCAACTAGGACTTTGATTTAATTACGTGTCATTGAGCGTGATTTATGATTAGGACATTATGTACCGTTAGATATAACCAACCTCATTTAGTGGGAAGATTTGGTAGTTGTTGTTGATATGTTTGTACGTTGCGGTCACGAGGTTGCTAACATAAGCTCCAAGGAAAAATAGGGGTTGGAGAGAAAGTTATACGTGATCAGTTCTCTACTCATGTTCCTGCTTGTTCTGTAGTTTCTTTTTTTTTTAGCCTTTACCTAATATACACAAATGTGATTTTACATGTATAAATTTTTCATAGGAATAAAAAGGGAAGATAAGATGGGCATTTAGGGTGGCGCTTGGTAATAGTAAAATTGATAGGGAAACCCGGTGAATAAAGTATACATATAGACCTTTATATCAAAATTGTCAAATTTCACTATTTTATTTTGCACCTTCCTGTTTTAATTCCTACCAACCACTGCCTGGAAGTCATTTTGATGAAAGGTTAATCTACACAGGTCATCGTTGGAACATTTTTTATTGACAACAAGAAGGATTCTAGCCCAAAAGTTGATGCCTCTGCAAGTAAGTTACCACCACCTGTTAGTGAACCAGTATCAAGTTTAGGTTTCCGCCAATCAGTCGACTCTCCCAGTGGAAATCCAATCCGTGGAAATGATGATCATCAAGCCATGGGGGGAAGTCATTTCATGATTCAACAGCTTGGTTTGCAGGGGACGCCTCCCCGGTCCACCGACTGGGCTCGTCCGGACTCAAGAAATTCCAGTTTTGAGCTGACAGGTATGGACTAACCTGCTCCTTCTGATAGTTTGGCTATGGTGCAATAAGGTTTCCTATCTGCAGGAAGGACAGGTCATGGTTCGCACCAGTCTCCTGAGAATGGGGGCTATGACCAAATTCCTGATTGAAAACTCGATATGGCTTTGGATTTGATAAACCAATGTGCGATAGATGTATGATATCTATACATACCAGCCCTCTTTGTCGCGTGATGCCGTTTATAGTATGCACCATTCATTAAAGCTCGTGGCTTCTGAAAATTAGTACTAATGCTTGTCCTTGAAAATATTTTTCTGCCTCATTTACTGCTGTTGTATGTATAAATCAGGGTTGCTTACTTCATTTTTGCAGGCCTGTTAGTTCTTACCGGGATAAATATCATAGATATATATATGTTTCCTAGATTAGCTAATCTGTTGTGGATTATATTTTCCTTCCATTTTCAAGCTGCACCCTTAAGATATATTCTTCCAAATTCTGTCATAGCTTAGATTATTATCATATCATGCTTCTTCATTTAGTAAGCCTATTTTGAAAATATTGATTATCTTTCTCTGCTCACCTTCTGGGCCGTTATGCTCATAAAGTACACAAACACCTATAAAGGTAAAATGTAATGGAACTGAAATAAAGCTCGTGTTGTAACTTTTTCGATTTTTAGGGTACAGTCCACATTATGCGTAGTGTAAGATGGTTAACTAAATTTTGTCCTAAGTGTTGTTTTATTAACTTCACTTGTATTTTCCTTGTGCGATGGGTTATCAATTTTGATGGAGGGTTAAATTGAGGGGACTTTCTAACAGAGTTTCGAATAATTGGTCTCTTTTTTAGCTTGTTAACAAATGTTTGGTTTTCCTTTTCTGTTATGGAATTTATTGGTCAAAAGAGGTAAATGGCATCTCCATGGTTTTTACGTTATTGTTGAGAGGATATTTCAGTGATTTTAAGAGCATTTTGGTTTATGATGTAAGAAAAACATAAGGGCTATTTTTAAATTGCACTTCCAATGACGTTTTCAATTGTTTTATTAAAAATACTATTTCCTAGATTCTTGAAGGACTGATTTATTTTTGTTTGAAATATTGAGGGATAAAACACGACTTAAAGGATAAAAATAAAATGAATACAAGGATTTTGAAACACCTTTAAACTATAAATGGATCTTATAATCGACTTACAGTTTATTTAGATCAATTTCTTCAAAAGAATTTTCAGAAGAAATTAGGTTTTTCCGCACTTTAAATTAACCTATTCACTGATTAATAAAAAAGGTTAAATATGTTTTTAATAATTTTAACATGAAGTTGGAATTGGTCTTTGATGAAAATTTTAATATATTTTGATTTCTAAATTATAAAAATGGATAAATATATTTTTTAATTTAATTATGTTAACTTTTTTATATGTCAAATGTGTTTTTCAGTTGATAATAAAGTAATAATATGTTAAATGGTGTAAATAAATTAAATGTTAGTATGAAACGTGTTTAACATGTCAAAAATTTTAATATAATTAAGTTAAAAAGCATTATATTTTATCATTTCCAAAATTTGAGAATTAAAATATATCAAAATTTTTGACAAAAATTAATTATAATTTCACATCAAAATTTAGAATTAAAATTATATTTAACTCTTAATATTAAAAGGTATACTTCAGATATATCTACTCTTTCCGGTACCATCCAATAAATTTGGATGTATCTCCTTTACCAATGACAAAAAGAACTCTCAGACCAAATTATTTCTTTGGTATTTATTATATGATTAAAAAGAAGTATGTTGAACTAATTACCAGGTTATTTGGCACTGAACATGTCTTTTATAACATTGTCATTTAGTAATGATTCCTTATTTATTTATTACATCTTTTCAGTTATTTAGGAATGTCTTGTGTGTAACATGTCATCTTCTAAGATAGTTTATTACCGATATACGAAAAGTGCCGCCTCAAAGTTCACGTCAACAGGCAATTACACACTTGACTTGACTATGGCAAAGATATGTTACAAATATATATATATATATATATATATATATATATATATATATATATAGAGTTTATATAAGGTATAATCTTCACTTAAGCTTGATTGTTCAATAAAAATATTCTATTCAATTTACACATCAATATGTTTTTTTTAAACTGATAGAAAGAGTTGGTGGTGGTATTTTCGGCTATAATGATGGCACCGATTTTGAATATTGAATATGGATCCTACAATGATTACCTTATAAATTATATATTAACACTCCCCCAGATAAAAACTACCTCGAACTTCAAACTATAGTGCCTTTTTATTTTTCTTTTTCTTTTCGGGGAGTGTTGGACAACTTTTTGGTAGATTAAAACAAAATTATTGGGAAATAATGAATCTTAGACATTATTAATCTTTGTATAACTGAGTTTTATTTGGTTGATGAAAAATATTTCTTACAATATTTATGTAGTTTTTCTAAAAACATCATAATAATGTATCATTTTTATTAAAAAATTTAGTTTAGCATCATGTTAAATATTTTAATAAGATTAACATTACATTTTTTTATTAAAATTGTTATTTTAACTGAAAAAAAATAGATTTTTACTTCTTTAATGACAAACATCTTTTCTTGAAAAAACGTTGTATCATATATAAGTTATTTTTTAAAATTTAACCTAAGAGAAGTTTCTCGGTATTAAGTGTACCTATTAAGAATATTATTATATACTAAGACATATTAAATAATTTATATATTCTTTTTTTATTTTTTTGTCATTCATCATCTAAACCAACTGTAATATAGTTATTAAGATTTTTTTTTTGTTTGATAAAAAAATTATTTTCGACTTTATGAACTATTTTAATAAATACAAAAATGTTTGACAATTACATTAAAATAATTTATTTTAAGAACTTTTACTTTATAAATATTTCAAAGTAATTTATCTTATGAACTTTTAGTTTATTTTTTATTTATATAGTTATATTCGTTTTACATCTACTAATTAAATTATTGCTTAAAATTTATTACATATTTGAAATTTAATAATATAGTTTTTAAACTAATTGATAATTAATAAGTTACCAGCTAGTTCATAAATTGATAAATTCTTAACTTGTAAATTTTATAAAATTTATCAAAAAATAATTTTTAATCTTAAAATCTAAATCTTAAATTTTCTCCATGTGACATTGATTTTTTTTAAATATATTTATCAAACTTTAATATCTGGACCACGTCCGAACAAGATATTTAAATGCTACAACAACACAACAGGATGGTCACTTTACAAAATTAGAAAAAACCCAATTTTGATGTTCACCTTCTTTCCTTCCACAAATACAATACAAAACAACACATATTTTATATTGAAGAGATATTTGTTCCATAAGTCACTAACTAGAAATTTCTTTATTGAAAATAAAATAAAGTACTAATATTTAACAATAAATATATACTTTATCATTATTAAAACTTTAACAATTCATATAAAAAATTACTAGTTAATATAAATTATATTTTAAATTTATAATAAATAATTGCTTAATATTAATTTTATTATTAATATTATTTTAAAGTTGCTTGATTATTATTAGAGTTAAATATTTTTTTAATCTCTAAACTTTGAAGTAAAATTAAAATTTATTTATGAATTTAATTCTCAAAGTTTTAAAAATAAATAAATATAATTATTTCATCGTTAAATTTTTAAATTTTTGTAATATGTAAAAAGACATTTCAAGCTTATAATATAAAATTCTTATAATATCATTTAATATATACAATTAATTTAATATCTTTAAATTACAATAATTATATTTATTTAACTTTTAAGTTTAAAAACAAAAATATTAAAGTTTAAGACAATTTTAAATTTAGAAACTAAAAGTATATTTCATCTTTATTATTATTAATATTATAGAGTTGATATTGTTTTGTATGAGTTAGCTCAATGATTTCATGTTTGATTTAAATTATTGTTTCCACTTTCAGTTTCCTAATGCAACTTAAAGAAGTGAAGATCATTGCTCCATGGGCAATCGTGCACACTAAAATGTTTCAAAATCTTGTGTTACAGTAGTAATTAATGGAGTGTCTGATTTATTATTATTACTGGTAAAGGTTTGTTTGTAAGAGGAAGGTGTCTCTGTTCAGTTCATGTAAAGCTGCGTGGGTCCCATCTCTCTCTCCCTTCGACCAAGTACAATCTTCAAACCTAAGATTGGATTTTTTTTGTGATGGGTAGCATTATTTTATCAATTAGTATCATTGACCAAAAGCACACCAAGTCATGATTTATTCTTTGTCTTCTCGATTTCTGACTCCAAATTGTTAGGGTTCTGGGAAATTAAACTTAGTTTAGATCGATTGTAATGTGTGTGTCAATTGTGGTGTCAATTGTCGCTGTATGTTATTGGGGTATGATTTAGAAAAAGGAAAATAGTAGCTCTAATTATTTTGTCGCCATGGAAAGAAGACTGTTTCTTGTGTTTTTCTTGCTGTTGGTTATGGTGCTCTCTGTCTTTGCCATCGAAGTGGAATATTCACACTGCAACTGTGATGAGGAAGGGATTTGGAGCATCCACAACGTTCTGGTTTGCCAGAAAGTGAGTGATTTTTTCATTGCCATTGCATATTTTTCCATTCCCCTTGAGCTCCTTTACTTTGTGAGTCGCTCCAATGTCCCCTTTAAATTGGTCTTCCTTCAATTCATTGCCTTCATAGTTCTCTGTGGATTGACCCATTTACTCAATGCATATACTTACTATGGCCCCCACTCCTTCCGCTTGTTTCTCTCCCTCACTGTTGCTAAGTTCCTCACTGCTCTTGTCTCCTGTGCCACTGCCATCTCCTTTCCCACCCTCATACCTCTTCTGCTGAAAATCAAAGTGAGGGAGCTCTTCTTGAGGCAGAATGTGTTGGAATTGGGCCAAGAGGTTGGGATTATGAAGAAACAGGAGGAAGCTAGTTGGCATGTTAGGATGCTCACTTGTGAGATTAGGAAGTCTCTTGATAAGCATACCATATTGTATACCACACTTGTTGAGCTTTCCAAGACCTTGGATTTGCACAACTGTGCAGTTTGGATGCCTGATGATGATAGGAGAGAAATGCTTTTGACACATGAGTTGAAACCAAACTCAGCAAGTAGTTTTCACAGTTCTATTCCTATTAGTGATCCCGATGTGTTGGACGTAAAGAATAGCAAAGGGGTGTGGATTTTGAGGCCTGATTCTGCACTCGGAGCTGCAAGTAGTGGTGGTGGATCTGGGGATTCAGGTGCCGTTGCAGCCATCCGCATGCCGATACTTCATGTTTCCAATTTCAAAGGAGGCACACCGGAGATGGTTGAGACATCTTATGCTATACTGGTTTTGGTTCTTCCAAATTCAAACTCCAGGGCTTGGACCTCCCATGAAATGGAGATAGTGGAAGTGGTTGCTGATCAGGTTGCTGTGGCCTTGTCTCACGCGTCTGTTCTTGAAGAGTCTCAGCTTATGAGCCAGAAACTTGCAGAGCAAAACCGGGCTTTGCAACAGGCTCAGAAGAATGCAATGATGGCCAGGAAGGCAAGGAGCTCGTTTGAGAAAGTTATGAGTCACGGAATGCGGAGGCCAATGCATTCAATCCTGGGCTTGCTTTCAATGTTTCAAGAGGATAGTATAAGGCCAGAACAGAAGATTGTTATTGACTCAATTTTCAAAGTTAGCAATGCACTCTCGAGACTGATTAATGATGTGATGGAGATTTCCACGACTGACAACGGAAACTTCCGGTTGGAGATGAAACCTTTCAGTCTGCATTCAATGATGAGGGAAGTTACTTGCACTACCAAGTGTTTGTGTATATATAAAGGCTTTGGTCTTGAAGTTGATGTCGACAAGTCTTTGCCTGATCTGGTCGCTGGTGATGAGGCAAGGTCTTTCCAAGTAATTTTACATATGATTGGCTATTTATTGAACGTTTGTGACAAAGGAACACTCGTATTTCAAGTTTATCTTGAAAGTGGTAGTGGAGATAAAGATGATAGAAGTTTTGCAATACGGAGGTCAAACATGCAAAATGACTATGTACCTATAAAATTTAATTTTCGAATAAATAGCATTAGTTCCGAGTCAGATGAATCATTTTCAACAACAAATTATTCTGGTAGAAGGCACCACAACAATGAACCTAAGGAAGGCCTGAGCTTCAGCATGTGCAAAACAATAGTGCAGGTAGGTGCACCATTTTCTTTTGAAAATTTACAAATCTGTGTTCTTTTGTATGTGGCAGTGACATTTAATTTTGCGCAGATTTCTCTGCTAGCATGTTTCAGCTAAGGATATATGGTTTTCTATCTCATGAGCTGTAATTTATCTCCAGTCTGTTAACAACTATCTTTTTGTGATAAAGAAATGCATCGTTCTTTTTGTTAATGACAATCAAGGTATAGCTTGGGTCTAGCAACATTTTACCGTCGCTATTTTCCTCTATAACTTTAGGATTCTGTCTTATTTCTCCCCCATGTCTATGATATATTATCCTCTTTTGAGATCTTAACCTAGATTGTAAGAATTTCTAGCATCATAGGCATCAAGGACAAAATGAATATTGAAATAGCAGACATGGCTAAGAGAGTCTACATGTTTCTCCTATGAGAGATCTGTTAGTTATGCAGTTTTAATATAAAGGAGACTCAAATTGCCCATTCTTCAGTTGTATTGTGGCAACAATTAACACTAAATATATACAAAACGATAAGTCTGTTCATACATTTTGTTCTGTATATTTTGAACAGTTGGGCCTAAAACTGAATTTTGTTTTGTCCTTGCTTACCAGCTTGAGTGGGTTGGTTGAGCAGCTTTCAGGATAAACCAACTGAAGTATGTTTCGTTTTAATGTGGTGTAATTGTTTTTGGTAATTCTAACAGTTGATACAATATAACATGCAGATGATGCAAGGTAATATTTGGATGTCAACTAACTCTCTGGGAGTGACACAAGGAATGATACTTCTTCTCAGGTTTCCGACAGGATCATATCATGGAAGATTCATTCTTGCTCCCAAAGATGTTTCAAACTCCCAGTTTAGAGGGCTTAAGGTTGTGTTAGCTGATGATGATGATGTAAACAGGACTGTGACCAAGAAGCTGCTTGAGAAACTGGGGTGTCAAGTAACTGCTGTTTCATCAGGATTTGAATGTCTTGGTGCTGTAAGTGCCTCTGGTAACTCCATCAAAATTGTTCTGTTGGATCTTCACATGCCCGAAATGGATGGTTTTGAAGTTACAAGAAGGATTCGAAAATTCCAAAGCCGTAATTGGCCCTTGATCGTGGCTGTGACTGCAAGTGCAGAAGAACACATCAAGGAGAGATGTCTTCAAGTGGGAATGAATGGACTGATTCAAAAACCTATCCTTCTTCATGAGATAGCAGATGAACTTCGAACAGTCCTGCAACGTGCAGGTGAAAAATTGTGAGAACAATTTTAGTTATCTCAAATTTGTTAGGTTCCTCAAAATTAATCACTACAACATTCTGAAAGAGAACCTGGAATTCTTAACAAACTGAAATATACTAGATAGATAGTAGATACTAGGTTCATTTTGCTAACCACTTTTCTGTTTGATCCTCATGCCGCATAATGAATTGTGACTCTTTCAAGGTGTATAGAACCTCTTCTCGTCCTCAAACGAAAAAAGGACTAAATACAAAATTCTGAAAGTGCTTACTTTCTTGCGCATATATATGTGAAAAGATGAATGAATGTGGCAAAACTATACATTACACTAATTTTAGCTTATGTTCCACAGTTGTTAATGTATTGTTGTAATATTAGTTATTCAATAAACTTATAGAAATTAATACGATATTTAAAATTGCTCATTTGATCAGATGAGCCCATACAAATTAGAAAAGTTTTTTGTTAACTGAATTTAGATTTTTTGGTTGGTGGATTTTGTCTTTGTCACTTGATGATAACTAACATTTTTGTAATTATAATTTTAATGCTCGTCATATTTTAATTTTTTTTATCATATTTATTAGTTTCATGAATATTAATAGTCATTACACTTTAGAAAAACTTGAAACATTATTTCTCTGATGGTTATTTAAGACCAACTTGATCACAGCATTATTAATGTATTTAAGATTGAGTCTAGTAAAGATTATTCCCAGTGGAAGAGTATATTGTACAGATAAAATCTTAATCAACTTTTATTTTGATGTGCTACATTTTATACACAAGAAAATTACTAATGCGCTATGCTGATAGAGAAATGTCCAATTAATGTAAATTTAGGTATAAAGATCTTTAACTCTTCAACTATAGTTTGTGTTTTTTTAGGTGGAGACATTGTATTAATTACTCTTAATTGTGTTAAGATGAATTTTGTAAATTTAGAAAATGTTAAATGTTTAAAATTCATTTTTAAAATGTTTATTTAAATAAATCAATTCAAATTTTTGGTATGAATAAGACAATTTAACTCCTACTATGTGCAATATTTATTTTTCATAATATATATTTAAAGAATTGATATTCCAATATTAGACTTTATGAAAATAATATTAGTAATTGTTGAAAGTTTGACAATTTAAAAAAATGATTAGATAGTATACAAAATTCAAACATTTAAATTATTAATATATATTTGAAGTGTCTTTTTGTTCTCAATTCAACAAAGTTTATACTGATCTCTCGTGATGAAGTTGATATTCAGAATGATAATGGTTTTACCAGTTTATAATCTATTATTAATTATAAAGTTGGGATGTTAACAAATAAAATTAGGAAGATTATCAAACAAGAAAAAGAATGATTGAGGATTTCCTCACGTTGATTTAAGATCTTCTAAATTTTAACCTTTTTTCTTATCGATTTTTTTAATATATTTTCATTTTTCTTTTACTTACTTTAGGTTTAACTCTTGGCCTTAAACAACTATTTGATTTTTTTTAATATTATTAGTGAAGATCAAATACCTATAAATATTCTCGTTCCAAACTTTAAATATGATGGTTTAATTAATTTTATTTATCCTAATATTATATAATAAGAAAAACTAAAAAAAAAAAAAAGAAAAAAAAAAAAAAAAAAAAAAAAAAAGGAATAGTAAAAACATCATTTAACCAGTAAATTGAGTCAGAATCTCTGAATCATTAGACGTTAGATCAGGCTCTATGAAAAGAACATGCAAACAAGATAATTTAAGTACCATAATATATAAATTAAATTTTAAAAATTAATCAATCAACAGTGACATACTTTGATTATCTTGTAACTTTTTACAAAGCACTAAATATTTATCATAGCCTTCCAACATTTGTCATATAGAAACTGTTTAAATAATAAAAATTTAAAATTTCACACAAGTTTATAACATAATTTTGTAATTTATATAACATAATTTTATATACCTAATATAAATTTATAATTTTATACAATTTAAGTATATAAAATTGTATTATATTATTATATTAAACCATTTTCAATTTATCATATTTTAAAGTTTTAATTCACTGTATTTCTTAAATACGTATACTCTCATATTATTATTAATTATATTAATCTAATTACTTATTTTACAATTTCATATTACATCATTTGGTTCATTTTAAATTGTTTAATTATTTTTTTTTCTCACTTACAAGAAAATGATCAAACTAGTTATTTGATGAAAAAGTATTCGTCCTATAAACTTTTGGTTTCATATATAAATTTTATGGTATTTTTTATAAGCATATTTCTAGAATAGTTTCTTATAAATGCCAACGCATAAAAATAATAAATACATCCAATTAAAACAAATCTCAAATACATTACATAAGTGGACAATAGAAGAAATACACAAGGACAATCTTACAAATTGATTTTAATTTCATTCATTTTTATGTCAAAAAATATTTAGAAATCAGAAGAGTTCAATGACAGTCATAACAGTACAATATAATTTGAATTTTGCATTAAAATTCAAACTTCTATACTTAAATAATATGAAATTTAAAACAAAAGAAATATAGAATGAAGTTTTCATATTAGTAATATTTATGTATATAGAAAACAGAATTTTAATGTAACAGGTCAAATTAAAAGTTGATTATGAAGTTTTTTTATTTTTTTGTGATTTAATTTTCAATTGTACAAGTTCTTTTTTCTTTGATTCATCTTCATACAAAAATTTCAAAAGCCTTCGATGCTTAAAATATCAATGGCAGATGATGATCAAATATAATCAACTAGAACTATACATTGCTGGCCTCGAAGGTTTAAACACAATATGTCAGTATCAATTTCTGCATCTTTATTGAATACCTAACATAGTATGCCAGAAAAGCACTAGTGTCACATTCTTCCATCTTTTCATAAACAAATGCAAGAAACCATAGGCACTTTCAGAGTTTTGCATTTCGTCCTTTACTTTCTGATGATGGATGATGGGTAGCAGTTCTATATACATTGTTTGAAAGCCATAATTCATTCTTGGGAACAAAAACTAATCACAAAAATGGTTAGTAGAATGGATGTAGTATCTAGTATATTTAGTTTAAGAACTTCAGGTTCAGGTCAATTAATGAATTTTGAGGAACCTAAAATTTTTTTGATATATTTAAGATTGTTTTCAATATTTTTCACCTGTACGTTGTAGGACAGCTCTAAGTTCATCTGCTATCTCATGAAGGAGGATAGGTTTTCGAATGAATCCATTCATTCCCACCTGTAGGCATCTCTCCTTGATGTGTTCTTCTGCACTGGCAGTAAAAGCTATGATCAAGGGCCAATTATGGCTTTGCAATTTCCTAATCCTTTTTGCAACTTCAAAACCATCCATTTCCGGCATATGAAGATCCAACAGAATAATTTTGAATAAGTTACCAGAGGCACTGATAGCACCAAGACATTCAAATCCTGATGAAACAGCAGTTACTTGACACCCCAGTTTCTCAAGCAGCTTCTTCGTCACTGTCCTGTTTACATCATCATCATCAGCTAACACAACCTTAAGCCCTTTAAACTGGTAGTTTGAAAAATCTTTAGGAGCAAGAATGAATCTTCCATGTGATGATCCTGACTGAAACTTGAGAAGAAGCGTCATTCCTTGTGTCAAACCCATAGTGTTAGTTGATATCCAAATATTACCTTGCATCATCTGCATATTATTCCATATTGTATCAACCATCAGAATTACAGAAAACAATCACACCACATTAAAACTAAACCTACTTCAGTCGGTTTATCGCTGAAAGCTGCTCAACCGACCCACAGGCAAGGACAAAACAAAATGCATGAAGCGCTTATTGTTTTGTATATATTTAGTGTTTATCGTTCTCATAATAAAACTGAAGAATGGGGGAAATTCTACTCTCTTTCACGTTAAAACTATAGAACTAATAGATCCCACAGTACAAAAAAGCAGACCTTCTTGGTGCTTTTTGCTATTTCAATATTAACTTTTCCTCAAGTTCTATGATGTTTGAAAGTAGACTAAATAGGAGCTTTGTATGCGAAGGCTATTTCCTATTCCTAAAAATGACTCTGACACTTAAAAAGTCTAATTTTACTGACAGTTTCATCATATGTTCTCAATATCAACTCCTCAATGCATCATTCACCAACTCAAAAATTTGAGGGTTCAACCCTAAAATCGTCTTCTAAGCATAAAATGTGATGCTGAGGTTACAGCCAACACAATTCAGAAAATAAATGAGCAGCACATAGTTTCTCAAAAGGGGGGAAATAGAGCTATTTAATAAACAGTAAAAACATAAATGTAGGAATAATTCATATAACTACATGGCAATGACAGAAAGTGATATTGAAATTTTCAGAAGAGAATGAAGCACCTACCTGCACCAACGTTTTGCACATGCTGAAGCTGAGGACTTCCTTAGATTCATTGTTGAAGTGCCCTTTAACATTACAATTTGTAGTTGAAAATGATTCATCTGCCTGGGAACTTATACCACTTATATGAAAACTAAATCTTATATGTACATAAGCATTTTGCATGCTTGATCTCCATATTCCAATACTTTTATCATCTTTATCTCCACTATCACTTTCAAGATACACTTGAAATATGAGAGTCCCTCTGTCATATATGTTCAATAAATAGCCAATCATATGTAAAATTACTTGGAAAGACCTTGCCTCATCACCAATGACCAGATCAGGCAAAGACTTGTCAACATCAACTTCAAGACCAAAGCCTTTATATATACACAAACACTTGCTAGTGCAAGAAACTTCCCTCATCATTGAATGCAGACTGAAAGGTTTCATCTCTAACCGGAAGGTCCCATTGTCATTCGCAGAAATCTCCATCACATCATTAATCAATCGTGATAGGGCATTGCTAACTTTGAAAATTGAGTCAATAACAATCTTCTGTTCTGGCCTTATATTATCCTCTTGAAACATTGAAAGCAAGCCCAGGATTGAGTGCATTGGCCTTCGCATTGCATGACTCATAACTTTCTCAAACGAGCTCCTTGCCTTCCTGGCCATCATTGCATTCTTCTGAGCCTGTTGCAATGCCCGGTTTTGCTCTGCAAGTTTCTGGCTCATAAGCTGAGACTCCTCAAGAACAGACGCGTGAGACAAGGCCACTGCAACCTGATCAGCAACCACTTCCACTATCTCCATTTCATGGGAGGTCCAAGCCCTTGAGTTTGAAATTGGAAGAACCAAAACCAGTACAGCATAAGATGTCTCAACCATCTCCGGTGTGCCTCCTTTGAAATTGGAAACATGAAGTATCGGCATGCGGATGGCTGCCACGGCACCTGCATCCCCAGATCCACCACCACTGCTTGCAGCTCCCAGTTTCGAATCACGCCTCAAAATCCAAACCCCTTTGCTATTCTTTATGTCCAACACATCTGGATCACTAATAGGAATAGAACTGTGAAAACTACTTGCTGAGTTTGGTTTCAACTCATGTGTCAAAAGCATTTCTCTCCTATCATCATCAGGCATCCAAACTGCACAATTGTGCAAATCCAAGGCCTTGGAAAGCTCAACAAGTGTGGTATACAAGATGGTATGCTTATCCAAAGACTTTCTAATCTCACATGTGAGCATCCTAACATGCCAACTAGCTTCCTTCTGTTTCTTCATAATCCCAACCTCTTGGCCCAATTCCAACACATTCTGCCTCAAGAAGAGCTCCCTCACTTTGACTTTCAGCAGAAGAGGTACGAGGGTGGGAAAGGTAATGGCAGTGGCACAGGAGACAAGAGCAGTGAGGAACTTAGCAACAGTGAGGGAAAGAAACAAGCGGAAGGAGTGGGGGCCATAGTAAGTATATGCATTGAGTAAATGGGTCAATCCACAGAGAACTATGAAGGCAATGAATTGAAGGAAGACCAATTTAAAGGGGACATTGGAGCGACTCACAAAGTAAAGGAGCTCAAGGGGAATGGAGAAATATGCAATGGCGATGAAAAAGTCGCTCACTTTCTGGCAAACCAGGATATTGTAGATGCTCCAAAACCCTTCCTCATCACAATTGCACTGTGAATATTCCACATCCATGGCAAAGGCAGAAAGCACCATGACCAACAGCAGCAACAACAAAAGAAGCAGCCCTTTTTCCATGGCAACGAAAAACTAGTGCTACTTTTTTTCCTCTTCTAAACCATCCCCCAGAGTTAACCAACAGCTCAAATTTTCATCACAATTGGCACACACATTACAACAGATTTAAAGTAACCTCAATTTCCCAAAACCCTAACCATTTTTAGCCAGAAATCGAGAACATAAAGAATAAATAATTGCTGTGCTTTCGAGGAATTAGCAAGAACCAAGACAACGAAGAAAGAATGAATCTTTTGGTTTGAACTTACCTGCTTGTGACCGCAGGAAGCGAGAGTGTGAGAGAGAGAGAGAGAGTGGGACCCACGCAGGTTTACATGAACTGAACCGAGACTACCTTGCTCTGCTCACACACCTTTACATGTAATAATAAATGTCTTTATTATCTGCCATCAAATTAATTACTACTATAACGTATTTGACAGATTTCATAGTATCCATTGTAATCTTATCCTTATTATTATAAGATTATAAGATTTCTTAAACCAGTAAAAACAAATAATTTAGTAATTTTTAAAATGATCAAATTAATCTTTACTATTTTTTAATTTTAAATCTTGTTCTCATCGCTCATGAATACAAAACATAAAAAAAAAATATCCTCCATGTTATGTTAACCAAAAGTTCAGACAATAAACTAGAATTAAATGCCTTTTTAAAATGAATTAAAATATCAAATTAAACTCGGGGTAGACTCATCAATCTTAAAAAATATAATTATGAAGTAATATTAAATTAATACTTTAAGAATTATGTATTATATGAAGATTAAAATTGATAACAAAAACAATGTTAAAAGCCATAAAATTTGGTGTTACCAGAATCCAAGAGTGAGTACTATGTATGACCTTTTTAATCTTTTTGTGTTAAATGATTTTTTAATTCTGAATCAAATTTTTATTACTTGCGTGAAGATTTTCGAAAAGAATTAATGGGAGATTCGATATTAATAAATCGTTAATAAATTATAGGGTATTATTTTTAACTCAATAATTTAATACAATATATTTTATATGTCTTTCATTTATATCCTAATTATTTCATTATTTTTATCAACTTTTAACTTATCTTGAATGTCTAATATTTTTAATATTATATCTTTTTAAATATATAAACTTAAAAAAAACCATACTTTTATTTTAAAATACTTTTTCAAAATTTTGATGAATCTATCCGTTTAATCCACTTATTTGTACCACGTTAGTTGGATTAATATTTTGAAATTGTAAGTTAAATGGTAAAATTAGGTCTATCCGTTTAAGTAAAGGTGAATCAGTTTGATCTATTTTAATATCTATATAGAATTTATAAAAATGAAAATATTTTCTTTTTTGTTAGAATAAATTAATTAACATTATGAAATTTATAATTATATATAAAGACAATATTTTTTTATGTCCATTTTAATAATTTTAATTTTATTTTTTATAATATAATTATTTTGTTAGATTATTAAAGATTAACAGTTACTTTTACGTATTTTTAATAAATTTGTCAACTTTTTTTCATTCTTTTTCTCTTTATTCATCAATATTTTTTTTCTTATTTTTTTTCATTCATTTTATTTTGTTTTTAATGAATATAAATTTATTTTGTATATTAACTTAATAATATTACAATATTATCTACTACTAATATAATATCATGTATATTTAAAAAATATGTATACACATGTATGAAAGTGTCTATAAAAAGAATCTTCTCTCTTTTGTCTACATTTTATAATTTCAATTTTATCCTCTACAATATAATTATTTGTTAAATTTTTTTAATACAATTGTTCATCTTTTCTCCGTTCTTTTTTCCTTATTCATCATCAACAATTAGTTTTTCATTTCCTCTTCATTTATTTTGCATATATGTTTATGCTAGTATTTTATAATCAAATGTGAGATCGTGACTCTCAATTCTATTAGCAAATGTGAGTCACGGAAAAATTCAAAGAAACCAATTTCTCTTTCATCATTATAAAACTAATCTTGTATTTTTTAAATTAAAATTCATTTTAATTTAATGTATTTTATTATTGAAAAAATATTTAAAAGTATTAAAAATAAATAAAAATGTAAATTGTTTAAAATTTTAATAATAACCTTTCAATTGTTTTGTTTAATTTTTCATTCTCGGTTAGTAAATCATTTATTGTCTTAGTATCATTTATTGTCTTAGTATCATTTATGTCATAGTGAAAAATAATTAATCATAAATCAAGTTTATCACAAAAAAAACATGTTGGTATATTTTGATTCAAGTTACTCATACTTATCAATCTTTTAATAATCACGTTTATATAATTTCAGATCAAACTCATCACATAATCATTTGTAATTATTCTGTTCTTATGATATTTTGTTGTTATTTCTGTAAACAATTTGTTTTAGTACGTATACTATTTTTTTTTCATTTTGAATCAGTCCTTTAAAAAATAATTTAATCTACATACTAAAAGGACAAAATTAACTAAATCGTTATAAATTAAGAACAATTTTTTTGGCGTTTGCCAATTTGCTGAAGAAATGGTTGAGCCAATGCATAGGGTTATTTTTAAGAGTATAATTGGCCTGTGAAATTTTAAAATTTATGGTTTAGCTTTAAATTCCTTGTTTCGCATATAATATAATTAAATTTTTTGTTAGGTTAAACTAGTACAATAAATAGGTATTTTATCAATATAGTTAAGGTAGATAAGTCAAGTCTATACGATACAACTTAATTGTGAGAAATTATACATGTATGACGCTATTTTTAATTTACAAAATTGAGATTATCCTCGTTAGATGACAAAACTTAAGTAAATTGCTGTTTAAATTATTAGATGATATAACTTTGTGTGATTTGTTGTTTAAATCAAAGTAGTGTCCTTGTAAAATGATATTTCGATTAAAATAAAATTTAAACTTGATTCCAAATTGAGAATATTTTTCCTTATATCTTTTATCTTTTGAATTAAATGACGTGTAAATTTGGACTGAATGTTATGATGAGTTGGTCAGAGTAAACGGTTGAGACAGATCGCCGATCAAAGGTCAAGACAGATTAGTCTGGATCGAAGGTTGTGATGGGTTGGCATGAGCAAAGGATTGAGAATCGAGATAGACTAACTTAAAATGAAGGTCAAAATGATGGGTCTGAGACAAAATGTTGAGACGGACGAACCTAGGCTAAAGGTCGGTTCGACATGAAATTTTGATTTTCTTAGTGATTGTTTCTTATATATATATATATATATATATATATATATTTATTTAAAAAAATAAATTTTTTTGTGATAAAAAACATGGGTTGATGTGGACCATGAGACTTTTGTGGACATTTTAATCCTATGAACTTTTTAAATGTGAGGCTTTTTGTTCGGTGAACTATTTTGACCTCGATCCATGTGAATCGGAACTAATGTACGATGAATTAAACTAACCTATATTTCTTATAAAAAATAGGTCAATTTATATCTGATCAGATGAGAAAAATTAACCTATATTTTATATTTTTTTATGTAGAATGAGTCGATCCAACCCATATTTTATGGATTAAATACCCAAAATAAAACATACGACATTTTCATCCTATTATGAACTCAACTAATTATCTAAAGTTTTAGTTCTAAATAACGGTTATGGAAAATACAATGATAACAATTTATGCAAAAACATTGTGATCCTATTTTAAACTCAACTAATTATCTAAAGTTTTAGTTCTAAACAGCGGTTATGCAAAATACAATGATAACAATTTACGCAAAAACATTTCCTATTTATTTTTTCTCTGGTATAACTACCACACATATATTTTTCCAAAATTAAAAAAAAAAAAGAAAAAAAAAACATTGAAAAGAAGCAAAACGATTAGACCGAACATCACAAACATATATTGGCATAACCAAATTAAAATCAAAACAAAATCATATAACTAAAGTTGTCTGCATAATTATACAAAAATAAATAGGTCCATGTAATTGACTTGTTTAAAGCATCACCAAACTTCCATGAAGTTGAAGTTGGTGACCTAGCCTGAGCAAGGTTGAATCATCATCTATGGCAGATTTGAGGGACAAGAACTGTTATGATGTTAATGATTAGAGGATGAAGCCTCTTCGCCACCCTCAAACACAAAGGGTAATCTGTCAAATCCAGCATTAGAAAACGCAGCCAAAACTATGAAAACTGTTCCTGATGCCACCAACGGACCCACCACTCTGCCTCCGACAACTTGTCCCTTAGCTCCGGCCAGATAAACCGACAACGTAGGCGGTGTTGCTCCGGGCAAAAACGAACCTTTCAACGATAGTATCTGCAACTGACCTTCCAGTGTCATGATGGTATCAGGGATCAACGACTGCTGGAGAGACACATTCCTAATGCTCCCAATGGCGCTCAGAACACAAAAACCTCGTTTTTTCCTTCCAGCGAACTGGACCAGGTTAGTGATGATGTCGCTTCCACTTGCTATCTCCAGCATGTGACTTTCGATAAGATTTTTGGTGTCTCGGCTCATGAGGGATGCCGGTTTGGGCTTGTTCTTGGAGCCTAGAGGGCGACCCCTGGGCCTACGCATGGTGGATATGTTCGTAGCTTCTTCTGATCTTGGCTCGTCTTTCTTTTGTTCCAGAGATGTTTCTGATACGACGGCGTTTGCGGAGGAGCTTGGTTCTGGTTTTTGTGTGGAGGAAGGTGATGAAGTGTGAAGCTTCCCGCACTGGTTTTGCATGTTATGATGTTGATGATGAGGTTGAAGAAAAATAGAGTTGAAATGAAACTCTGTGGCACAATTACACAGATGGGTGGTGGGTGTAGTTATGGTTTGAGACGGAAAATTAAAGAAGAGATGAGGTTAATTAATAAGCATTTATGTTGTGGTTTTTGAGCGTGTTGAGTTAAAGTGGAAGAGTTAAGCGGTGTTGTAACGTACCTAGCATGCAGACAAACACCATTTATTTATTTTCATTACCCATTTAAGCCTTCTCTCAAAATTTAAATATTATTAAATTTTATCCCAGTATTAATTAATTATTATACTTTTAGAACTATTTTCCATGATAAATGTAACATCCAATTAACTTCAACTATTACAAATTGCGTATTAAACCATAAATTATTATATAAACATATAATATATATTTACGGTACTCCATAATCTCAATAATTTTTTTATTTAATATATAAATTCTTTTAATGAGAAAATATTTATAAAATACAAAATTATATATTTATGCATTATCTATATTTTATACCACCGTGGATGGTTTTTTTTATATCAAATAATCTTACTAATTTTCAACCCTCCTATCTCTTTATCCTTTGATCACATATAATATACGATTATCACATATAGATAAATCACAACGAAACATAGAAAACAGAGTAAGCTAGTATATTCAAAAAAGAATAAAGTTATAAATAATTTAAAATTATTAAAAAATCACTCACAAACACTAACTTTACTCAATCACACACATCATATAAAAAAATCATGATAACTATATAAGGAGAATTTTGTGTATAGAGTATGACCTAGAGATTTCACACCTGTCATAGAATCACCCACACAAATTTTGTTTTGTAATTTTTTTTTAAAAAATACTTATAAATTTTATTATAAGAAAATGACAAAAAAATATCTTTTTTCTTGTAAATTTAGTTTAACAAATTTACAAAAAAAAAAAA
>Ga0209589_1000427_pt1 | contig 58306 bp, 39 predicted proteins | sample CowpeawhiteBW_FD_187525 | JGI IMG/M metagenome (GOLD analysis project Ga0209589, IMG submission 187525) | Root nodule microbial communities of legume samples collected from California USA - Cow pea white BW (SPAdes) (version 2) | ecosystem: Host-associated > Plants > Roots > Nodule | place: USA... | reverse complement strand
ACAGAAAGACTAAATTTTGCAACACCCCACACCAGAAACTCCACTCTCCCCACTATTGGGGGTAACGAACATCCTTAAAAAGGGGTTTTTGAAAAGAGGGGTTTCAAATTTCAATCAGTTTCAGTTTCAGTTCGTTCATTCCCATAGCAAAAAGAGCTTCAAGTTGAAGTTCAAGTTATTATATTATTTCAGATCATGAAGAAGTTGAAGAACTATTATATGCATTTGCGGCATCACCACCACCACGCCGAGCGGAGGTGGGTGTTCCCGCTGGCGGTGGGTTCACTCCTCTCTCTCTTCCTCCTCTTCGTCGCCACGCTAACCTCGCCGGAGGGTACGCCGATTCTCCCCTTCTACCGCTCCATCACCGCCGCCTCGTACTCCGTCTTCGTCGAGTCCAAGCTCCACCCGCTCCCCGTATCGGCGCTCCCGCCGCCGCCGCGCCTGGCGTACTTGGTCTCGGGCTCCGCCGGAGACGGCGGCGCGGTGAGGCGTGTGCTGCTGGCGCTGTACCACCCCGGGAACCGGTACGTGGTGCACCTGGACCTGGAGGCCTCGGCGGTGGAGCGCGCGGATCTGGCTAGGTTCGTGGAGGAGCACCCGCTGTTCCGGCGGTTCGGGAATGTGAGGGTGATCAAGAAGGCGAACCTGGTGACCTACAGGGGACCCACCATGGTGGCCAACACGCTCCACGCCGCCGCGATTCTGCTGCGGGAGCTTGGCGATTGGGACTGGTTCATCAACCTCAGCGCCTCCGATTACCCTCTTGTTACACAAGATGGTTAGTTGCTTAATTAGTTAGTTAGTTGCTGTGTTAATTAGTTGGTTAGTTAGGTGAATAATCTGCTTCAGTTTTCCCGATTTTTAGTTGGAAAGTGCGTGGAACAACTGGCACGAGATTGTTCTGGTGTAATCTAGATCATCTGATACCATGTTGTTTTAGTTTAACTTGGATAAACTAATTTGAGATTGTTATAGTTCAACTCGGATCAACTGGTACGAGGTTGTTCTAGTTTAACCTGGATCTACTGGTACGAGATTGTTCTGGTTTCACTTGGGGAACAACTGGTATGCAGTTGTTCCCGTTTATCCGGGGGATCAACTGGTGCAAGAATGTTCCGGTTTAACCTGGATCGACTACTACTAGATTTGTTATAGTTTAACCGGTTATCTTGAGTTTTTAATTCTGGGGTTTGCAGTTGTGCTTAATTGTCGGAGATAGTATGGTTTCTAACCCTATGGGCTATAGCTTTGATGTCTGTAAAAGAATGTTTTTTTTGCTTATGTCTGTTTTTTTTTTTTTGTGATGGTTAGATCTGCTGCACACGTTTTCCTACTTGCCACGGGATCTGAATTTCATTGATCACACCAGTGACATTGGATGGAAAGAGTGAGTCTTTTTAATTTTCTGATGGTGGTGTTGTTCTGATTCAAAAATTTTCTTTTCTGTGTGTGTGGTCTTTTGTTTTGTTTCTGGGATTTATGTGATTGGGTTATTGTGGTGTGTGTGTTGGTTAGTCATCAGCGTGCAAGGCCGATAATCGTTGATCCGGGGTTGTATATGAACAAGAAGCAAGATGTTTTCTGGGTTACACAGAGGAGGAGTAGGCCAACGGCTTTCAAGCTTTTCACAGGTGAAGATCCTTTTCTTGTCTGTTAATTTTCCTCTTTTGGGTTTCTTTGTTTGTTTGTTTGTTTGTTTCTCTTTTAGGGAAAAAAAAATATAGTTTATTTCCTGTGTTTGCTTTTGGATTTATGTGAACTAGGGGATTAGTATTCTATTTTTTGCATAGAGGATTTTGTTAATTTTGAGAAGGAAGGAGTCCTTGCTTGCACGTGTCTTTATGCATATTAATGGGAAGCTTTGTGTGAATAGTGGGGAAATTATAGTTTTGATGATTAAGAAACGTTTGATGTGGCATAAGTAATTCTGCTCTGGGGTTTGTATGCATGGAAGAAAGCATTAATTGTGAATAATCTGTTCTGATTCAGTGTGGTGATTCTGTAACGTGCCAGGACTTGTGAATGAAAGTTATTTTGTGACTTAAATTGTGTTCTATAGGCACCTTTTCGAAATATAAGATTATTTTATCTGCTGATTTAGGTATCTTGTCTTGGTAATGTTTGCAGAGTTTTTCATGTTCTATCATTTGAATCAGATAACATTTTTTAAATTTGTCGCGACAATTATATAGCATGGATAAACTATTGCCAAATGCTATTTTTGTAGTTTCATTCGCACCATCGCTGGTTCGAAGTGTTTCCTGATTTCAGTAATTAATTTTGTTTGCCATGATTTTCATTCTTGATACACGAATTAGCCGGAAATGTAGTTCATCTTAATGATATTCAGTTCAATACTTGAAAATTGCTTCTTAAATTCTTGTCTTGGCCTATGCTCCTCAAAGGTGAACTGTTCTCTAGAGGGAGCAAGGGTGTATCCACCCTTTATTTGTTCTAAAGTGCATTGTGATCTTAACCTTCTAAAATTTAATGGTGGATACACCCATTCTTCTAGCACATGTGCTAATACATCACTTTTTCTCACCTTTGGTACAGCTTGTAATAGTACATATGCTGTAATAAGGGAAATAAATGGCAGAGTAATGATATTTTGCTAAACATCAAGTATTGAACTGAGATTCACATCTATATATTCGGTTGTATTAAAAAAAAAAACACTTTCTTTTTCAAAAACATGTTTAAACAGACGGAGCTATGAGGTACACACTTGTTGTTTGCTCTCATATTGTTACGGAATGTATCTTGGATTGCCATTGATGATTGGTAGACACACAGAGCAAGTTTTGGTTTTCTGAAAGATACACTAATGAATCCTCTGTGTGTCCTATATTGAATCAAATCTACTAACAACAGCCAAATCCAACAACTTATCCATTTTGGTTATACATTGAGCCATAGAACCAATAATGGTTCTTTGAGGTTGAACTGATTTTGTACGATAATGTTATGCATGAACTTGATGGGTGGATTGTATTGGAACTGATGTCTGATAAAACTTCTCTGGTGTTAGGTTCTGCATGGATGGCACTGTCAAAATCTTTCATTGATTACTGCATATGGGGATGGGACAACCTACCTCGGACCGTACTAATGTACTATTCAAATTTCATATCTTCCCCTGAAGGATATTTCCACACAGTTATCTGCAATGCTCAAGAGTTCAGGAACACAACTGTGAACAGTGATCTGCATTTCATTTCTTGGGACAATCCTCCCAAGCAGCATCCTCACTACCTTACAGTTGAAGACATGAAAGCAATGGTTGACAGCAATGCTCCATTTGCAAGGAAGTTCCACAGAGATGATCCTGTCTTGGATAAAATCGATGCTGAACTCTTATCCAGAGGTCCTGGAATGACAGTTCCCGGAGGTTGGTGCATAGGAAAAAGGGAGAACGGCACCGATCCCTGCTCTGAAATCGGCGACACCACAGTCCTCCGACCTGGCCAAGGTTCCAAGAGGCTTGAAACATTGATCAGCTCATTGCTGTCGAATCAGAAGTTCCGGCCGAGACAATGCGTGTAGATGAAGAAGAAGGACCAACTCTGGCTATGGTGGTCTTCTTCTAGATCATTATTTTCCACTGGCTTTAGTTTACATGTCCACGGTTAGTTAGGTGATGAGTAAATTAGGATTTCTTTCCACTAGGAGAAGAAATAGTGAGAAGTATACAAAGTGTTTGATATTTGAGGAAAAAAGAAAGTGAGACAAGTCTGGTGAAATGAGGTTAACTGCAGAGTTGGATCATCTACTGTAATACTATGGTACATATGACACTTCAGTTCAGTTCACCCTGTTGTTCCTAAGTCACCTCTTCCCCCAATTTTTGACATCAATGAACTCAGTTCAGTTGTGTGACCAGCACTGAAGGTTCCTCAGCTTTTCTCTGTTGAGCAAGAAAGAGAGGGAGAAAGAGGATGACAATATGGTAAGTGGGGGTGACAAAAGTAAAAAAAATGTGTGAAATGGAATGGAAATACTTTTTCATGTATTATCTTTACATGTTATTTTCTAATTGATGTTGTTATACAACTAATTTTTCCTTTGCCTTTAAGTCAATGCATTTCTACTCATGCTTTGGTACCAAACAATCTGGTGTCATGTTTCCAAATGGATAGTCACCATAATTGACATTTGTCCTACTTAGTTTATTTCTTTTCCATTTTAGAAGTAAAGAAAACAAAATGAACAAGTTGGGCAGATGTCAATTATAGAACTGGTACATCAATTTGGAAATGAAACCATATACTGTTCACTTTTTCTTTTTTTTATATTGGATTCCACTGCTTGGGATTTAATTATATTTTCAATCTTTGAAATTAAGGATGAATTTGGTTTTGATTTTTCAATTTAGTGTTTAGAGGAAAAAAGATGTGTATTTTTCTTCAAATTTGACAGCAGACTGTTGCTGATTTAAAACAATGAGTATAATTTAAGAAAACATATAATTTAAACAAACAAATCCTTATATGGAAAATTTGAAAATATTTTGAAGAATCTATGGTAAAACTTCACGTGTGTAGTTGACTTTCTATGCATCTGCCACCATTTAGTTTTTCCTATAATGGAGGCCAGAGGGGATCAATTGGTACATATACACCATTCATGATGGAACCTCTTGATTATTATAAACTAATTAAAGGAAAAGAAAAATACAAACTTTTACATCAATCTTTGCAAATTGATCATTATCCATGGTTTTGCATTCACACAAGTAACAGACATTTCATTCTTATTTGAAGAGATTAATTAGTCACCATCATCTTCATAATACATAAACACACATAAATATTATAATGAACTAGTCCTAATGGTAATTTGCTCCACAAGATACAGTTTAGTTTGTGAAAGCTACTTATTCACTAATTGATTCACATACCAGGTATTAAATTAATGTCAACATATATCAGCTAATGAACTTACAAGACAAAGAAACTAAAACCCATCTGTGTTATTCATAAACTCATCTGATAAATCAAGCTGCTAGTGTCATCAAAATTAACCTGCATGTGATCATCAAAAATTTCAAACATGGTCTAGAATGCATAACCATGTTCCTTAAATACAAGGTTGAGGTTCAATTTTCATATCAGAGTTTACAATAGAACATATCTATTAAAATATCTCCATTCCTTAAATGAATCGAGTAATTTCAAGAGAGATTATATACTCATATCAGTCACAACAAAGCTTACACATATAGTTCATAGTGTGTTCTTACCGGAAAGTGGAGTGTTGTTGGACAAGTCGTTAAGAAGTGAACTTCAAACTTAATTCAACTTCACAAAACCGGTTTTTAAGCTGAAGTTTACACTCGGTTATATACTGTAAATTCGCCTTATTTTTAGTCAACATGGAATCTTATACACAAGATGTGAAAAGAATGAAATCTCCTTTCCATGTTTTTGGACTTCTTGACCGTGAGATCATATACTGTAAACTCGTCTTATCTCTAGTCAACGTGGAATCTCAGACACAAGATACAAAAAGAATGAAATCTCTTTTCCATGTTTTTGGACTTCTTGACAGTGAGATCTAACTGTGAATTGAGTGAAGCCATGACAGCAAAAACACAAGATAAGATAATTGGAAGATTTACCTTGGTTGTGACTGAACCAAACCAGAAGATGTAGATGCATATACATACATATACATGTATATATATATACATGTATATGTATATGTATGTGTGTGTGGAGTTGGAATAGCAGAGAAAGAAGCTATGGAGGGGCTTCAACCGAGGAAAGATGACAACTGCTGCTAATGTCTTTCTTGATGTTTTCCTTACCAACAGAAGGTGTCATCTCTCCTACGGCAGAAGTTCCTAAACCTTTCTTCTAAACCATTTCTTTCATGCATACATCTGCTTCTATTTCTCCAACACAAACACCTTATTTATAAGGGAAAAACTTCTCTCTGTCTTGCAGATAATGTCCAACATTATATAAACATATCTTCAAGTTTTCATCTTACAAGACCTAGGATTATAACTATGCTTGTTTCTTCAATCAAATTAGTTTTTTTCTATGTTGCTTCTTGTAACACTGTCAATGTTCGGTCTTAGTTCATTTTTTAATGTTATTTTTTTCCTTTTAATATTGAAATGTGTCATTTCATAGTTATATAAATGAAAATTTGACATAATTATTCAGAAAGAAGGACAGAAAAAAAGACGTTTTTTGTCGTTGTTTATATTTTGTTGCTGATGGCAAAATATTACTTTTAATTAAGAAAACATCACTGACAAAAGTTATTAGTATGCATAGGTTTTATCCATTTAATTAATTCAAAGGACAAATAAATTGAGTTGGGTTTATGGAAGGTGGTATTTGGTGAAGGCACTGATTGATATAATATTATAGTGTGTACGATATTACTAATGTATTTGTGGGTTTTCGAATGATATGATTTGATTATGAAATTGTGAGGAAAAACTACTCTGAAATAAAATATGTACTTTTGTTTCATATATTAATAAAAATATAGAACATGTTCTAATCACAACACACCCATTTTTAAATTACGTGCAACATTTAGCTGGCAACTTTTCATAATTACAAGTATCTTCAACAATAAAAAATAACATCAGTTGTTTCTGTGTATAATATTATAAATATGCATATTTTAAGAAATGGTTTCTTTATAGAAGAGAACATATAAACCAGAATATTATATATATATTATTGAAAATGAATGAAAACTAAATTTAGTATCTTTTTATTTTTATATTTTCTTATATAAAGTATAATATTTAATATTAATAAATATTTTGTTTTCTTTTATTTTTAAAAGAAAAAGTTAAAAAAGGTAATTGTTTCTTGATATACACAAATTCATTATTTGTGATTTAATACGTGTTCTTCAAGTAAAAAAATAATTATTTTTGTTTTATTCACAATACAATATTAGTTTAATAATTGATATTTTTTTATGAATATAAAAGAAAAAGTTATGTACTATATTTTTTCACAATCGATTTTTAATTTTGACTTGATTATCATACATAGGGCTGGCCAAATTATACTGAACTGCACTGAACCATTAAAAACTGTACTTAACTAAAAAATGGTTCACCTGAACTGCACTGAACTGAAAAACAGTTCAGACAAACTGAACTGAACTGTTTTTTGTTCTAACAAACTGAATTGCGTTGAGCTGCACCGAACTGCACTGAACTGAATTGCAATATGTACTGAACTGTTGTGAACTGAACTCTTTTTTCAAACTGCACTATTTTTGAACCGAATTGCACTATTTTTTAACTGAACTACACTATTTTTGAACTTAATTACATTAATATTGAACTGAATTGCACTATTTTTTAACTAAACTACATTATTTTAAACTGAATTGTACTATTTTTAAACTGAAGTGTATTAATTTTTAATCGAACTATACTAATTTTAAACAAAACTGCAATATTTTTTGAACCGAGCTAGTTGTGTACTATTTTTAAATTGTTTAACTAAATTTTTCAACTAACATTGCCATTTGTGTAGATAAAAAAAACATAAAACTAAGTAGATAAGAAAAATTTGTCTCTACTCAAAAATACATCTTCAAATATAAGTTATTTTTTATTACTTTGTCATTTGTGTAGTTTAAAAAAAAAATAGATTATAAAATAAAAAAGTTGTTTTTTATTTTCAAATTGTACAATCTAAAATTAAACATTTTAAAAAGTAATAAAATAAATTTTTAATTATATAATTTTAAAACAAAAATAACCCACTGTTGTTTGTGATTTGCTTAGACAAGTGCATATATAAAGAAACAAAAGAAATAGTGAATTAATTGATTGAGATCAAAAGTAATGTACAACCAAAAAATGAATTGATTACAAAATTCTATAATACAGAAAATACTTTTTTCTTTTTATTATACAATATAAAATATATTTATAATTTTATAAATTATGTCTGAAAGTAAAAAATAAATAATTTTCTAATTATATGATTTAATTTTTTCTAATTATATAATTTATTCTTTTTTCTAAATTATGTCTGAAAGTAAAAAATAAATAAATTTCTAATTATATGATTTTTTAATTATATAATTTATTCTTTTTTCTAAATTATACAATTCTAAAGATCATTTAACTTTTATATTACATATTTGAAGAAAAAGTGATAATTTTATATTTACGAGAAATATGGAGGTGTCGCAAGAATCAGTCGTTAAGTCTCTTCTGGTTAGGGGAAAATATTTTTATTTTTATACAGATCAAACAAAAGTGCCAATTTCATGTAAAAGAGAAAGGAAAAAATAAAAGGGAAGTTCAGTTCAGTTAGTAATTAACTGATACAAGTTCAGTTATTTAAAACTGCACCTTAAAACAGTTAAGTACAATTATTATTTCAAATGGTTCAGTTTATTTTAGTTTAGTATAGTTAACTATAATTTAATACAGTTAGGTTAATTTTGTCCGGCGCTAATTTTCAAGTGTAAAAACGAATAAAAAGTTTTAGAAACTAATTCACCTCCTCTTGATCTTGAAAAATGGGTACATCAAAACTAACAATCTGATCATGGAAAGGACGTAAAGATTTGAGGGTGTTGGCTGCCATTTTACGAGTTTAACCCAATCATGTGATTAATATTTTTCAGTCACGTGGTTTGTGTTTTGTGGTTGAAGATTTTGGAAGTTAGATTTGTAGGTGAGTTTTGTTCCAAATGGGGTGGTGGTAAACGTGTGTTCAAGGGAATGTTGTGTGTGTACTGGTGTTTTGTGTGTCAAAAAATGTGTTAATAAAGTGTTGTGTGTGCATCGGTTACGGTGCTTTGTGTGTGAGTGTATGTTCATTAGTTACGTAATAATATATAATAATATATGTATATAATAATTAATAATAACAAACATATATATAATAAAATATTATTGAAATTTAATATTTTTAACTTTTTTAAAAATTATTTAATTTTATTTTTACGGTAAGGAAAATTAGGTAATTTTTAAATTTTATCTATTAATTTTTTTTAATTTATCACATCACCCAAATCATACTAATTTTCACAAAAATTCATTTTCAAATTTACTTATTTTATCCTCTAAATTCATTAAAAAATCGAACATGTTCATCTATTCAAATCCAAATCCAATTCTTCTTCAAATCCATTTTCTCAAAATAACACACCCAAAATAATAATTAGTGTGTGATCTATGTGCACGCGTCTTCTTTTGTTTATTTATAAAAGTAATATAAATAAAAAATATATTTGTTTAAATAAATTTAAGAAGTAAATATTTAATTATTAAAATTATATATAATAATATATAAGTGTGTTACAGAAATAAAAAGTTGAATCATGTAAAAAATTAAAAAATTATATTATTTTATGATAATCTATAACAATATATAAAGATAATTTCCTCTTTTGTGTTCATATTTCAGAATACTAATTATACCCTTTACAATATAATTATTTATTAAATTTTTTAAAATTAACGCTTACTTTTGGTTATTTTCTATAAAATTGTTTATCTTTTTTTTATTCATCAATAATTATTCTCTCTATTCATTCTATTTTATTTTTAATAAATATAAATTTATTTTATATATTAACTTAATAATATTACACTATTATGACCTACTAATATAATATCATTCATATTTAAAAAATGCGTACACACATGTACAATATGTCTGTGTTTACACTAATATATATTGAGATAATATCAATACTAATACTAATACTAATAATAATAATAATAATAATAATAATAATAATAATAATTTAAACATACGAATAACAAATGATATAGTAGCATCCTCCATGCTGCATTATATATAAATTTAAGTTGTAAAGATAAAAAAAAAGTGTAATTAATTAAAATATAATTCCTTAATAAATAAAAGTAAAATGTAGGTAGAAAATGAAACAATACGTTAATGAAACAAGTAGCTAACGCCCCTTATGATTATTTTAATATGGTGAGATTTTTGATCACCACACACGTTGATAGTACCTTATATTTGTTAAGATTGAGTTTATCATTTACACATTCGTATATATAAAATCAAAAAATAAATATTTACCAACATTTTAGATGAGATATCCCCAATTAAAGTAAGGTGAAACAATAAAATATCAACAATTCTTCTTAACTGCCTAAAATTTTTGTGCACTTTATTTTATGAGAAGTTTAAATAATAAAATTTGTTGTAATATGTGAAGGGACCAGTATCATCTAACCATGCCTTTAAAATTAAAGGCGGGGCCAAGAAAAATAAAAATAAAAATCCAAGTTTCTTATCATTCATGCTTAAGAGATGTCCCAATATATATGCAACGATTAAACCATATTTAGGCTTGACTTTCTGGCCTCTTTAAACTTTTCCTTACACTTTCTAAAATTGAGCAACCAAAAGTCTTGGCAAAGGTTGCAGATATTCTAATTATTTTTAAAATGACTTGATAATAAACGATCAATTTGATATTGTAGCAGCCTTTCCTCGTCAGCAACATGGACTATGATTCATGGAGTAGTTTATACAACAAGATATTTGAAAAAGTAACAACTGAAATTTGATTATATTAACAAATATTAACCATTCAAACCTGAAAATCTAATCAATCGCAACATCTGAAAAGCAGCAGCATTACAAGGAAGAATAGCAGCAGCATTACAAGAAAGAATAGCTATTATATTTTAATTCTCTGTAATAAAAAAATGGTGGGACAAAAATGGCTCAAACCTCAGTGGGAACTCAAGCTTGTCCAATATCAACACTATAGCACAACTGGAGGAGCAAAGAACCCTCTGCCAAACCTAAAAAATCTAACACTAGTGGTAACAGTAGGATGCTACATATGTCACAAGACTAAACCATAAGGGTCCAACCAATATGCTTACAAACCTGTTTCATAACCTCAACCTAACCTTCCTAACTGATTGTGTGTAGAAGATCTGTAACCCATTAATGTATACCCTACAAACTATGATTTTATGAGAGGCTGAAGTCCATCACCTTCCCAGCCAAGCTTGAGCATTTGATCGACAACTTTCAAGCTTAACTGCAAACAGTAAGTAGCAGTATTAATAACCATTGAATGAAACAGTTTAGACATTAAAACAAAACAATTACAGGCGCAACAGAGAGATTTATTTAGACAAATAGTTGGCCTTCATTTCATGCACATAAAAGGTTCAAATTTCATCGCTGGCTATCATCAACTAAACTTCAGATGCGGTAAGAAGAATAGTGGAAATTTCACACCATTTAAAGTCACTAGTATAACGCAAAAATATTTTGATTCTATTGGTGGAAACTACACAGATGTGATGTAGTGACTACTAATATTATGCAATTCAAGAAACTGCATGGGCAATATATGAAGTTTGTTCTATTTATCAGTTTACAATTCAGGAGAAGTAAAAAAAAAAAGACTCCAGTTGAAGGACATTGGTATTTCATATGAAAGAATTAACTTACAGCCGGATCAGTAAAGATTATCAATTGTTTATCCAAAGTTGAAACCAAAAGATTTGTGTTATCCTTGCTTAGAGCCAGAGCTGTGATATCCTGCCCTTCTTTCAGCTTCAATACATGAAATACCTACACAAAAATGTAGAGAAGACTTGTGATCTTTGAGAAAACTGCCTAATATTGGGAACCCACAAAAAATAACAGGTCCAAGAATATTTACTGTCTCATTAGAAATCAATTATTTTTTATTTGAAAATACATATCTGCAGACGATATTTATAATAATTCCACTACAAGACAAGAAATAAAAAGCTTGCTTTGAATGTTGCTCTTTTAGATAAAATGCCTGGTTACAGTACACAAAAATGAGGAATAGAATGCCGCACTTTAATGTGTCATAAAACGTAAATGCAAATTTAAATCTGAAATTTTAATGCTGTACCTCCAGCGTGTGCATATCCAGGAAGCAAATAGATGGCGATGGAACATCTATTCCGGCGTTTTCAAAAGTTTCTTCTGATTCTGAATAAAAATTGTCACCTGACTTTTGCGAGGTCGGACTATTAATAATGGGTCTACCATTTTCAAGGGAATTTATTCCAATCAAAGCACTCATCCCATCAACCGAAATTTCTATGCAACTGATACTGCAAAAGAAAGATAATTCTGTTCTTGCAATTGGAGTACCATTGAGTGTAAAAGTATTGAGAGTATGCTGAGATTCATTCCAAGTCATTACAACCCCCTCAGAGGAAAGGCAGACAATATGGGCCTCCACACCATCCAGCCTTCTAATTAGACGCCCCCTTCTTATAGAGTGCAAGAGAACATCTGATGAATGGGAGCAAGAAACAACTATTCCAATATCCGAGTTAACACAACAACTAAGTATTTCGGTGCGGTGGCCCCGAAGTACCTGTATGGGACCTTCAATTCGTCGTCTCCTGTCTTTTTCTAGCATGTGCAATGAACCATTACTAGTTGAAGATGATGTACCTGTTCCAGCGGAATGTTCTGACATGACACTTGTGTGGGATGCAAGTGCCCTATGTATTCTCCAGAGTAATACTGTGGTGTCTCGGGATCCCGTCACTAGGTAGTTACTATCAGGTGAAAGACCGAGGCATGTTACAGGAGCACAATGCCCATAAGCTGTTTCTAATGTTTTAGCTCCATCTGAGGATATTAGCCTAATACTACTATCAGCATGCCCACCTAATCAATTAGAAGCAAAACTCCAAAATTAGATGTCAAATATTAAGTATACAAAACCAACTACAATGTAGTCCATGTTTCTAAAACTCTGTAAGAGCCAAGACGATGAAAAAACATAATTTATTTTAAACAAAAAACAGATGAACTATTTCTCAGTAAATGTTACTTGAAAATATGGCAATTCAAGTCAGCAATACAGACCAGCAATCAAATTAAAATGATACTGCAACGTCGTGAATAAAAAGCAAGATAGAAATGTCATTATTCATATCCCCTGTTAGTGAGCAACTATATTATAATTTATTATTATTTCCATAATTTTAAATTGTCAAGATTGATTGATGATTAGAATATGTTAATTTGCACTGCCGCAACATTTAAAACTAAAATTTGAGCACCAGTAATGGCATTTAGCTTTATGGGTTACAGATCTACACAATAATATTACAATGATTGTGGATGCTAAATTTGATCACCATACAAGCAATGTTTTAAAACTTGGATTTGTAGGCATAAACTTGGATTACAGTACCAATAAAACTTTTTTTATATTATATAATGTATGAAGTAATAAAAAATGTAATGTTGTAAGAAATTAAGATACAAAAAAATATAAATTAACATAATTATGTTGCATAAGATAAAAAATACTAGTAATGGAAAAAAAATTATTTATAACTAAGTGTAATCCTTAAATGTGTTTTTTATTTATCTTAAAAATGTTTTAGTTTAAATTTAAAATAGAAATGGAAAAATTTGACAAATACTAGTTCAAACTGGCTTTCTGCAAAGTTTTGGACCTCTTCTGAAATGAACTAGCTTTTTTGGAGTTACCAGACTAGTCACTAGACTGATTTCCAGTCATTCCAGCCCAGTTTTAGAAATAAGAATAAAAGGAAACATTATAACATGAAAATAAACCCACACAATTATGGTTCAAACCCTAACAAAGATTCCATGTAGTGGATAAATAACACTATTCAATTAATTTGAAGTTTTGCATGAGTATAAATCCACCAGAAGAGCTCGCTTTATAAATAAGAGGCAGGATATGAAAACAATGTTAAGCATTTCTAGATTACCAGTAATAACTTCTTTGTTGCATGTTATAGAAACAATAGCTTGGCTTCTAATTCCAGAGGCAGCAAATGCTACTGCTTGGGGGAATTGCCACTCGACAGAAGATGAGGCTGGTGCTTTGAACATGCGCATAATAGTACCACCAGCAGAGGCTAATGTAGCTTTTCTGTGTTGAAAGAGGAAAGGAGTACCCTGCCCATCAGGTGTATTGGGCTGCCACTTGTGTTGTACAACATGAGCTGCTGGTGCATTCATATCAACAACCACAACTGTATCTGAAGATGCATGGATGGCAGCTGCGGGAAGATTGCAGCGTTCTGGGAATGGAACATCATATGGTTTGACTTCTTTTGGATTACGGAATATTGTCTGATATTGAAATATAAACATTGTCACGTACTTAACATTGAAAATGACAGTGTATTTACATACTCTGAACAAAGCACAGTAACTCTTTCATAAACGATAATAGTCAAAGGTTTACAAAAATCTAATGCCAACAAATTTCATTTACATCGTTTTAGATTAAAAAAAGTGTTTTAGATATCAGGTATCCCCACACATTTCAAAATCAGCATATATTTCCTAAAAAAAATACTAATGATCAAGCTTTGAGAAAAATATTAAAAGCTAAATATTCTCAGTTACAACGAAAAGTGAATTCACTGATAAAAAACCAGAAATGGGCTTCCACATGGCTATGTTGGATAATCTAATGAAGTGCCTAGAAAAGGGAACTGTATCAACAAGAAGAACTCAAAAGAATATTTAACCAAAATTGCAAGCAATACGAATTCAAATGAGTTCACAACTTGCTGTGAATACTGATAGTCAATACAGATGCAGCTTCTGAGGAAAGTATAATATTGGAATAATGTCAATGTTGCTTACTTTTAGAACCCCATAAGCACAACTTTCTCGTACACACATGCAAGCATGGTCTGGTTTTTTAACTCATTCTACATTTCACCGTTTCTTTGGGTAGTGGTTATCACTACTTATGTTTCATCTGGGCTTTAGTTAGCAGATCCATTTATAAAAGGTCTTCCCACTAAACAACTTCATGATTTCACATGCAAGCTCAAAATAAGAGAAGAGGATATCTAATTTAAAATTAGAAGGGATGCGAGTATAATTTAATATAACTTTAGGGAGGTAAGTACAGTTTCCCCTAACATTGATATAAAAAGAAAGATATCATTGGGCTAGATATTAGAAAATTTTCATGTGCGAATAGAAAAGTGCAATATTCCAATTTTATATTGGCATTACTTCGGATTTAACAGTGATGGACTCATTTGTTGAGGTTTTTGTAGGCTAGTAGGAGCAGAATATTATTAGAAAGAAGTGATAAAAAGAAGACGTAAGGTGAAATATTCTTAACAGCAAGGAGAAATAAAGCAGTGCAGAAGAAGATTTCTCAAAGAGCTTTTAAGTCCCACTTTATGTTGTACCAAGAAAAATACCATGAAGGACACCACTCAAGAGCATCAAAGACAAGCCATGAAAACAACTGTGTACTCCAATTCATCAAATCAAGCATAAAAGTGAGGATTTCAAACCTGCCAAAAATATCACACAACAGCATTCAAAGCACAATGACAACACTTTTCCTTTCTGACTCCTGCTAAAGTATGTTTAAAGCCTTTGAACTTGATCAACAATAAGTATTTGACTTCTGCTATCTAAACCTTACTTCCTTCTCTTTTAATAAAAACTTACTAAGTAAAGGGACAAAAAATACAAAGAGAAAGAGGAATTCCCCAACTATAAAACAGAAAACAAACAATGTCAAAGAGAAAATCAATAGAATAAAGCTATTCAATGCCTTAGCATATCCACTAGTTCTCCATTAAATAAATCAGAAGGATAAGATGTAATTTCCTTTTGATGGTGAGTACAGATGTAACTTCTCAATACAAACTATCTATAAGAAAGAATTATCTGAATGTTGTGTCTAATGACATACCACACAGTATGTAACTAGGCTAATTTAGAAATCAAATACATTAGATTCATGCCTAACAATCAATTATCAATGATCCTCATTTGCTAGAATTTGTAACAGCTAATGATTAACAAATCTATAACAGTTAATGCCCAACATTCTAACACTATCCAATAATCAGCTGTTACCTGCAAATGCAGAACTTCTGCTAATGGCTTTTTCTTCAAGTGAGGAACAGTCAGAAGTTGGGACGGTGTTTGTCCAAAATAAGCAATCTGATCTTGTATGGCACGCTGTTGTACCTTTACTTGTCATGAATAAAAGAAAATATTAATCTACATAAACATGAATAAATTACATTCCTACAATCATCTTATAACAGAGCAATTTAAGGGTACATTACATGGTCTTCCCTTAGATTAAATTTAGTATGAATAAATTTGTACTAAAAACTTCTTTCACATGTCCCTTGATTTGTTATCTTTTAGGCATTATGTGTTTGGTTTGTGCATAAAAATAAAGGAAGTATATGCAGTTCTTTAAAACAATAGAGGTGTCAATGCATAAGAATTATACATATGAGAAGGGACTTAGGTAAAGTTTTTTATCAGTGAGGCCTAGGAGTACAGCTAACCTCAGGGAAGGTTAGCACAATTATCCCAATTTATAACACATAATTTTTTTCCATATAACTTTTCTTATCCACTCAATTACAATTATTAGCAACATATTTTTTGGATGTAATGCAAAAGTACTAATTAATCAGGAATCTTCACATAACAGCTTTGGGCACAGTTAGGTCAAAGGCCTGGTATCCATGCCTTTATGGTCAAATGGTCTAGAGTTTGATCTATGGCAAAACAATCTATTTGTCCGTCATCCATTCAATTTATCCACATGTAAATTCATTAAATCCATTCATTCCCTTCAGTGGATGTATAATGATCCATCAACTATTTATCAAAATCTAATGGATATTCTGATCTATACCTCAAAGATCAAAATTATTCCAACAATTTTTTTCATATTTAAATCTTTCCTAAATTTATGTTAAGAAGTGAACTTTAAGCCTAACTTAACTCTACAAACTTGGCTTGTAAAGTGAGATTTGCACCCACTTATATACTATGAAATGGCATTACCTCTAGTTGATGTGAGACTTCCATCAAGTATATTGACGAGATATTCATTGTTGTTCGTGAAAGTGGGTGCATTTATCGTGCCATTAACAATATGAATTATTAGCAGTGTCAATAAATATAACTACCACTTGAACTTTTTAATTTTGAGTATCTTTGAGATATATTAAAATTTATGACATTATTCATTAAAACTAATTTAACTACTTTTATACAACTTCATAACTAGATACATTTTCCTTATATATAGAACTTGAAGTATTATATTTTTGTCGATGGATTGGATATCCATCCATGAAAAATTTATTAATAGATGGATTTTCATCAAATGGTTAAAGACAGATCGGTTTTTATTTTATTTTTTTAAATAATTCAGCAGATCAAAATTAGTAATGGATATTATAATCCGTATTAAAATTTTTCTGTTCCATCCATTTACCACCCATACTTGCTACTCTAATTCTTCTAATAAAAGGTTGACTCTTAACGCAGGATTGGTAATCATGTGCATTGGTCAATGCTTCAAGCTCAAAGAACTCATGCATGAGGGACATTATTAAGGAAGTGAAACAATAGATGTAATGGAAATATGTCTCAATTACAAAGTTAAAAATGTCGTTTACACTGTAACTAACAAATACAAGGATTTATAGTTATCCCAAGTGTCATAATAACATAGTAGTGCACAACATATAATAGCTTAAATAAAGTTTTAGCCTGTAAAAATATCATATTATAATGAATATTTAATATTTAGGTTTGATCTAATCCAAACCCCAAAAGGTTATAGATCGAGAGTATTTGACCATTTATACACGATTCCTGATGCAACTGTTGTCCAGAACTCTGAATACAGCCACATAAAGAAAGTTTGTCTGGTACATGAGTGTGTAATTAATAAAAGAGTGGAATTGGCAGTGATCTGACGCTCTAGAGGAGCCAAGGACCAACCAATGGGTGGTCACCAAATGAAAAAGTGTACTAGACAGAAGCCAACAAATCTGGAGGAGCCATGACAATTCTAATGAAAGTTATAGATGGGTCATGGTTATTCCTAAAAAAGAATTGCCTATGGTTGTTAGTGGATAAGGAGACTGATGTACTGCACTAAAGACTATAGAACCTTCCATTCACTAGTGAAATGAACCAACCAAAGTGTAATCAATTAACATCAATAAATAATTATTTGTTTTCTCTCTCTCACTCTGAAAGTTTAACACCAGTGGACAATAGGCCCATCATTTTTAATGGCTGAGGATTACTTGTCATCCTCATCACGCACTATATACCATGTTAAGGAAGAGAGAAACAAGAGACAATGAAATCCACTTGTCTCAACTACAAAACTGCATGTAAAAAGCATTAAGTACAAGAATTTTCCAGAGGCCCTAATTACCATGATTAAATATTATTATATTATGTATGATTACCATATTTACATACTACGAAACTTTAGGATTTTAATCAACAAATAAATGAGTTGAAAATATGGTGATGAGAAGGAAACATACTGGGTCAGAGATTTTATCAAGATCCACTGTCCCTTCATAGGTAGTATAAAAGAAAACGTTATTCGCTGTAACAGCTTCCTTGCCCCTTTGCTTAAACCTGAGCAGATCAACTTAATTTTATAAACCAGAATATGTATAGAAAGAATGGATTAACTAACTTACGATAATGGAAAGAAAAGAAAACAAGCAGCAGAGCAAAGCATCAAACATTTGGGTGAAATTAAAACGTAGTTAAAAACCTACCCAAATATGAGGTCAATCCACTCGTGCAAATGAGCAGAGACATACTCACTCTCTAGAGCCTTCCGGTGCTTATGAATAAAATCAACTGGATTTTCAGCCCAAGCAGGAAGCTTTACGGTATCTGGCAAAAAAGCAGAAGTAAGCTATTAACCATGATATCACAAACGACATTTTCACACAAAAAAAGAAAAAACTAAAGCATAAAACATCATTTGAAACATACCAAGTTTTCCTCCTGTTTGTGTTGTGCCAAAATCAATTGAATTTTCATTTGTGAGGACCTCAGATTGGTAAAATAGCTCAGGAACCTAAAAAGTGGAAATAAAAAATTGTTAGTGATAATAATTTCAATAAAACCATAATAACATTCAATATTAATAAAAGCATCCCCCTATTGAAGACACCTAGCAAAGGTCCCCCTAATTAATAGAACTATATTCTTAAAAGGTGAATTTAGGTCTAACTCAATCTAACAAAACAAGCATGTAATGTGATGATTTCCTCCACTCATAAACTGTATTTTGGTATTATCCCTAGTCAATATAGTACGTAAGTTTTTCCCAATATATATAGAACAACCATGTTTTAGAAGTGTATACATACCAATTCCTTTACATCACTCATGTCCTCAAGAACTCCATTCCAAGTAGCAGAAATATCAGAAAACATTCGATCTGCATGGTCAAATTTTCCACCTTGCAGTTGGATTGCAAGGGTAGTGAACGGTTCAACCCTGACAAGATAATACAAAACCTGTAAAAGATAATAAATATTAGATACTCCAGAATCAGCAACTAAAAAAATTCATGCAAGACAACCGAGTTTAAATACTGTGTAGTTACTTCTATTGCTACTGTATTAAGAAACAAAAGGGTAAATCAGGCATCAGAGGACATAGTGATTATAATACACACAAAAACGGAGGCTTGAATTCATGAGGCAAAAGAAACAATGAAGCAGAAAACAAAATCTTAAAGATAGTATTCTTTCAAATATTGACTTAGTTCCTTGTTTTGGGGCCAATAAGTATATCTCTTAGACCTTACTAGATTGAAACTATGATTGCTATCTTCTCTAAATTGTAACTCAATTTCAGTAAAAGTACTTGGATTTTAATTTTGTAGATGTTCTGCAGTCCTAGTTGAAATATTATTGGCAAGTCTAACTCTACATAGAATTTGGGCTTTTCCCTTGAAAATACGAGCTCTATTTAAGAGGATGTGATGCTCATTTCTTCAGAGATAAATTTCAAAAGCATCAATGAATTAAAAAAATATCTGGGATAAGGCTATGTTGTTGAAACAATGATGATTAAAATAAAGTTTTAGTAAGGAACATTTTATGAATATTTTTTCAGCAAAATGCTTCCAATTTGGTTGCACATTGCTATCAAAAGCAAGATGCAGTAGTGCCTATGAAATCTCAGATAGGGGGATTCTTCTCATTTTAGTCTACTATATAATTCAAGCTTTCCATGACATGCCACTTTTGGGCAGTCAACAGTAAAATTCATTGTGAAGACTTGGGTATTATTGAGGCCTAAGTCTTGCATTAACTAATAGGAAATGTTCAATGAATTATTTATAAGGTTGGTTATCCCCGTAAATGATTCACTCAAATCATCCCATTTACTAAAAGCCAGAGTCTACTGTTCAAAGAACCTACACAGCTTCCAATTCCAATGCCTCAACCTAATGATACACTCAAACCCATCTACCATTTATTTCTAAAACAACAGATAGCCAACCAATATTGATAAAATCTTAAGTAATCCACTGCCCTACTTTACATATACAGAATGAAAGACGCCAAAGCAATTGATTATAAATTATCTGAACGCAAATTTACTAAAAGGCCAGTAATATAATAGTTTGTAAAGTTGCCTTTTAAAATCATAGGTGCTAAGAGCAGACTGTCAAAATTTAGGGTAGATTCATAATATCTGAATAATTTCTCTGTTCAATTATGATAGTATGCTGCAGAAACCATGCCAGCATCATATCTGGACATACAAAACTCAAACACAACAAAATACAATACAATCAAACTTCAATTTAGATCTGTATTCACTTAACCAAATACATTTTTTTTATCAAACTATCCACATTGAACTAATTTGCTAAGTGATATTCAGCTAAGCAAATAAGCCTAAGACCCAAACATAGTTGAAGATACTAAATGAGCATACCAGCAATGCTAAAAACCTATTTTGATCAATAAGGATACTAGAAATATATAAAAAAAAAGGGACAAACTGTTCCGGCACTTGAGTAGTGTGATCCATAATGGAATTTGGGAATGACTGGATCATCAAAGCTAGTATATCTCTCCTGAAATCTATTCAGTCGATCAGGATTTAGTGCACCAACAGGCTGCATGACATAAAAAAATAAACTATGAAAACACATTATAAATGCTTTTACAATAGCTTCTAAAGAAATATTTCATTATTTAACACCTTTGAAAGGTCTCGATAAGAGGAGGGATTAGACAGATCCAAGCTCTCTGAACTGTATTCGGAAAGAATCCAAGGGAAAACCGGATACTGCCAAAAATTGGTAATGATGATAAATGAAAATAGGATTAAATAGATTAATTAAATGAAGTAAATTAAAGGGGATGGGGAGGTATGACAAATTAAATTGGTAATGATGATAATGAAAATCATGAAAATAGGATTAAATAGATTAATTAAAGGGGATGGGGAGGTAACCTGTGTAATATCATTATAACTGCGCCCAGCCAGTGTATTGAGTTGCATTAGATATTCAAAGTTACTGATCTGCACAAAGGAAATACAAAACTCTTGTAGTCATTTTCCGAAATGGATGAGTACCCAATTATAATGCAAATTATTCTTTTACTTAATGAATCATGGCTCTTACCTCCCACCTAGTCCAACGTTCCATGAGTTGAATTCTCTTCAAAAGTTGTTCAGGCCTCTAGAACAAGAAGGAATTTCTTTAGATTATTGGACAACATGAAACCCAAATGCTATGATATACATACATACATATATATATATATAAAATTATAATATCACAAATATAAATTGCAGCAAATATCAGCATGAGTTGTATATATTTCGTCAAAATTTCTTCATATAGCCCAGATGCAGAAAAATTTAGACGAAATCAACAGAAAGGATATTACCTGAGTAGCCAAATATATATTGTTTAAATGTGGAGGTCGTGCTTGAACAATTGCACGATACGCGTTTCTACGCCCTTCACCATTCTGAAGAGGGAAGTATAAAGGAAAATGTTAGGCATACCCATTGCTTAGCCTCCAACGCTGTTAAGGATTTTAGAAGAGTTGATCTTTAATATAGTATGAAAGCCTTCAAGACCAAGTGGTCAAGTGTCCAATCCTTTCCACATCCATTCTCCAAAATTAAATAAAATTTTGGTGCTAAGGTCCAACAGGCCAGTGCATTGTTCATAATTCAAGAATAAAAAGCTCTTGCAAGAAGGGCCATGTAAGAGCCTAAGCTTTTAACAGAGTCTTAGACAAGGATTACAGTGTACTGCATTCAACAGTCATATAAGTAAAATATGATGAATCATATCAGTGTTAAGATAACCTCAAAAACAAACTGATATTTTGATAGAATTTAGCTCCTCTAAAATTAGGATGTACTTTTTAGAGGATAAAGTATTATTATAACCATTGAATAGAAATTAATGGTTGAGACTTGAGGTTTTGAACAGCTTCTTAGTTTGTTGTAGTTGTGTGTGAATTTAATAACAATCAGAACCCTTGATTTTTTTTAATCTATGGTTACAACTGTAGTTTATTCCTGTAAGTACACTCCCTAAAATTGAAGGAACAAATCCTTTTTTTTTTTTTAAATTTAAAGGAAATAAACTGGTATATTTAAGAAGAAATACCCCAAAATCAAAGAAGAAGTTTGACCGGTCCACCATAAATAACTCCAGGGCACTTCTTCTAAGAAGGTATCTGTAACAGGAACTAACACTTATAAATCACCAAAATCATGTTTTAAAAAAGAAGTATACTGCAAATGTACAATAAAAACTATGAGAAAACTTCATGTATATAAACAAAAAAGAGAACACAATGCTTCACCTCTCAAGAGAATAAAGTATTCAATTCTTGGAAAAAGAAAACTACTAAGTTACAAACAACTATGGAGCAAACTTAAACTAATCAAGGATATTCCCTTATAGCTTTGTGGACAAATATTAAGCATCAATGGCTAAGTGCAAATTCAACATCTCTAAGGAACCTACAATAGAAATAGGAATAAAAAGAAAAACAAATTACTTAATTTAATGCAAAAATAAAAAGGAAATAAGGAACCAATGCCTGGTGTCACCCCGGGACACAGTCAATTACTTAAAGAGTAAATGAACTGTATACAATTATCAATGTGTATATGTTCTTAGTTGGATATTAAATGCAATACTGAAAGTTGTTGGTATGATATTAAATGTATTACTAGAAGTTGTTAGGAGTTGATAGAAGGTTCTAGAGATCTCATGTAATTATTATTTAAAGGTTTGAGTTCTTTATATATAAAAGTTGACGTACTATTTCAAACGAATCAATTGAATAAAATCTTCTTTCTTTCATATTAATTCTTTCAAGTGTATATTATCATGAGGTTAGTGAGATGTCTAATGTTAGCTATTAGTGTTATCTGTTCGTCTATAATGTTCTATTTTTCTGTAGTTTGTTTTAACTATTTTACAGGTGTGTTTGTATATTTTATTTTCTAGATTTATTGTAATTATAGGCAGTTACACTGGTCTGTAACTGTCTATAACCTCTCTCAACTGCTATGTAACTTCTCCTGGTCATTTATATGTTCTGCTACAGAACAGACCTGTAATTATTCTTGAGACTGATAATACAGCCTATATCTTTTCCAGTCACACGACTGCCTGTTACTATCCTTTAATTATTCTTTTCATCATCTTCATCAAATTCTTTATGGTATCAAATCTAGTTCGTGATCCACAATGGCCGCTCCCAATCCCAATTCCCTCCCAGATCAAATTCATTAGCTAAGTTTGTTTCGTAAGTGGCTAATATTTTCATACTGTTATCACAATCACATGTAATTAAGTGGCTATTATGGAATCACTGTTTTTTGCTGTATCTAGAGAGGTCATAGGCCGTGTGTACCCTTTTCACTTACTTTCCTTTCATAGAGAAAAACACAATTCTCGAATGACAAAACTCAATGAATTTCCCAACATTACATTCCTATTACTAAGAAAAACTCAAATCTCAAATGAGGACAATATCACCTTACAAGAAAATTTAGTAAGGTTGAGTTAGGCCTAAAAATTTGTAAGATGGTATCAAAGTTTATCCTAAATCTATTAGAAGGGCCACTCACTATATCATCCACATTTCAAGCCCAATAGTGTTATAAATGAGATGGTGTATTGGGAAAAACTAAGTCGCACATCAACTAGAGATTGTCACAATACACAACATATAAGTGAGTACAATCCTCACTTTACATGTTGATTTTCTAGGATTAAATTAAGCATAAACTACTTTGTAAGACCTCTATTTATTTCTTCACTACCCAACCTCTAATTCACCAACTAGTATGACAACTGTCTTAATTACCAAACTCACGACACTCTGTACTTGAAATGACAAAACACTACACACTGTACTTGAAATGACAAAACACTAAACCACTACAGAATGAATAAATAATAGTATGATCTACAAAATAAGCTCACCTCCGACTATAAATTTGGTGAAGAGATAACATTAGCCAGCTGCGATCTTTTTCTTGTTTCCCTGCCTCAACATTGGAATTAGAACCGTCCATTGTGGTGCTAGTTTCACTGTTATCAACTATAAAATTTATCCTCTTATTGGTTACCTACAATAAGAGAATAATGCTTTACATGAGTGTTATTACCTACATTAGACAAGAAAGTCACTGAAATGATAGGCTTTAGGTAGGGAAGGTGGAAATTAGAAAATATCAACAGAAAATAACAAGATATGAAATTGATATGATATGATGTGAAACAAAATACAAATGATTGGAAAGTCATCAAACAAAATTCGGGATCTCTTGTATTATGGAATCAAATACTAAGATCCTTTGTTGTAGCTCATTTTATTCTTCGAATCCCTTGTTTCCAGTTGTGGGTACATTATGTTTAGAAAATTATGGGCGAATTCCATCGTATGCTTTTATTTGGTTTTTCAAAACTATTTATTAAATAAGTTTTTGAAACCGACTTTTCAAAGAAAAAGTACGTTTGACCATACTGTTTTAAAGAAAAAAAATACAATTCCAAAAGTTTTAAGGGAAGAAAATATACTAATGAATTTGTTCTAAAATAAAGTTTCAAAAACTAATTTAAAAACTTATTTGATATACCATTTTTCTTTATTTTATAACTTATTTACTTCGAAGAATTCAATTACATTTTTGTGAGATAATATCATCCATAATAGTGATCTTTGTAAATCCATCGGATTTAAAGTATAATTTTCCACAGTCGTGGAGAGAACGACCATGCTCCATAAAATAAACAAGGGAAGAAAGCGAATAACGAAGACAGAAATAAGACAAGGAAAACTGAGGCATGATCCAAAGCTTTTGAGAAGTTGGAAATTGGGACAGAGAATAAGGAATGTGAGATATATAAGTTTCCCAACATATTGAAGAAAAATTGTTGAACTGTTGTTTTGTAAATGATTCCACTTAACTGAGAAATAAAAGGAACCAGTTAACTATAAACTTTAGAGCTTCTGGGACAAAAACTGATACCAAATGATTTTGGTATGCTGCAAATGATTGATGAGCATGGGGCACCAATCTAGGTTCTAGTTGGGATCGTAAGGTATATAGTGATGCTCTTGCATGCCTACCTTTCTATCATAAACAAAGGGGCAGAAATTGGAACAAGTTAGGTGATGAAAATGGGGAAAGGCATCAGAGGTTATTTGTGAGCACAAAATTCCTACCAAGCACATTGTATTATGGCCCAAAGGATTCTACATTGCAGAAAATACAAATCTTCTAACACATCATTAACATAGTCCAATTTCAAATCCACCCTGTAATTTGTGCCAGAAGCACAGCTAGGAGTAGAATGACAGCAGTGCCAAGAAAACAAAGCCCAATCGTAACAAGAAAATGAAGCAAAAGGAAGGTTCATGACTTTTTTCAAATCCACATTTATAACTAAATAGATATTTAATAAAAGATTATATTAAATGAGGCCCATAAAACTTACTTGAAAGGTTCCCCGAATGACCTTTAGTGGTCGGACCATTGATGAAGGTAGCTCAAGAACAATTCTTTCATCAAGTTCACTAGGTACATACCCAGGCGCAATGGCCGAAGAACTCTGCACAAGTTCTTCATCACTTGCATGTTGAGTAGCACCAGACTCTAGAGATGCCTGAACAGCTTGATCAGCCGTTTCAGACAGTCTAGTCTGATTGGCTCCTTTATCAACATCACTGACCCTAGTATTCAGGTTGTCAATTTCCACCTGTTCTTCATCTTCATTGACAGTCTCCAATGAGATTGCTTCTGCTGACAAAATTGGTGTGTGCTGGTCATTTTTCTCCCCTAAATAGTCGTCATAATTTGCTGCAGAACCTAAATGATCAGAGCCATGGTAATTCCTCCTCAAACATCTTCTCATCCTTGAAGAACCTTCCATTAGATCTAGCTTCCAGAAAACCTAGAGAAATTATAATAATTAGTATAATGAAATAAACACAAACATTTTGCTATGTCACGTAGCTTTACTAGAAATAGTGCAAGTAGGCAAGATAGTGCATCCTCCAATTAAGGCCTAACAAGAAAAAAGAAAGAAAAAAAGCAAAGGAGTAATCAAATTCTTTGCAAAACCCAAAGTCTCCCATATAAATGTCAGCAGCACATTACACAAAAAGGATATAATTTGTTTGCAAGATTTTCTGATTGTCACAGGACAAGAAGCAAGAAAAACGATGCATGTTTCTTAGAGTCACTTTCTCATCCCAAAAAGAGAATTCATGGTAGAAAGGGATGAGATGCTATAAAAAATGAGTTTGGTAATGACAATGTGAAGAATAGTATCACAACATACACAAGGTGGACTGTATAAATGATCTGCAAAAGGCCCAAAAAGACTTTTCATTTCTATTAACTGGTGAATAAGTTTGCGCCATGCACGGACTCCAGTACTGATTCGATGCCGACCAATTACATCTACATAAGCACGCCTGTCAACCTGGAAAGCAAGAAATATTTAACATTGGTTTCTCCATAATCTGAACTCCAAAGAAACAATTAGCAAACAAACCTCAGACCGTTGCATGTTCCTTGCTAGGGCAAAACTGGCAACAAGCACGGCAATGTATTTATATGAAAAGGCATTGAAGTCTTTCCCATATACCGACTTCGTATCAACAGGGTGCAAACATTCCATCCAGGCAACTCCCATTGCTTCAGAAATATTCCATCTCCTTACCCGCTCCATATCACTAGCATTTCTTCGCTGTGCAGCTGTGGCCATTGCAACAGCACTAAGACCTCTTCCAGAACCAATTCTCGAAAATCTCTCAAGATCACGAGCAGCTGCCAAAGCAGCAGCTTTTGCAGCAGCTTTGTCCTTTGGTAGGGGTGATGTTTTATTTGTGGCTTCCAGAGGTTTTTGAAAACTTGAAAATGTATGGAGTTTAGTCTGTTTTCGTTCCATCAATGAAGTATCACGCTTAAGAAGGGAAGTTGTTGTAGGAGGATGGCTTTCACCACCCGAAGTACCTGCCGCAACCATAGCCATTGCCATTGAAGCAGGTGGAGATGCAAAAGCAGCAGCCCAGGCAGGAGATATCATAGCAAGAGCGGCCTGAAATAAATACTAGTCATTGAATGCATATCTCAATGAATACAAGAATAGCATCATAATGAATGTTTTAGCTATCATTATTGTAGTGACAAATAAACAAGCAGACAACTAACAAAGCTAAGAAAGAAAAACTAAAGAACATACAAATGTAATGGTTTTGCACTTATCTCAAGTAACAAAAACCCCTTTTTATTTAAGGTTGGTGGCACCATCAAGTGCTACGCAAATTTTATTCAAGGTTGGTGGTAATTTTATTCAAGTAGATAAATAGGCTAAATCGTAATTTTGGTCCCCTAATTCACCCCCCTCAATTTTAGTCCCTTACATCGTAAGTTTAGAAAATCTTCAATTTTGGTCAAATCCTCACTTTTCTATACATTGTATTTCTTTTGATTTTAACATTTTACCTTCAATGAAAACATTAGGTCTAGGATTCAATTTGACCCCAAAAAAAGCATCCGGTAACTGAGGATTTGTCCAAAATTGCAGATTTTCTAAAATTGAGCATAAAATCAGTGACCGAATCACAGATCAGAACTTAAAGGGAAACCGAATAAGTGTTAGTCTACGCATTATTTATATTGTTGAAAAATATAGGGTTTTAGGTATTGAGGGAGGAAATTGGAGAAGAGACTTTGAATAATAACCCCTTGAGTATTATTTTATGCATTACCAAAGAAATAAAACACAATAACCCATATTTATACCAATACTAGATCATAATCATAAATAAAGAAACAATTCATCAAATATGGACACAACAAGATAATCTGAGATTGTCTAAGATAGTCCAGATATGATACACAATTCAGAGATAGAATGGTTCATGTAACGAGAAATAAAGTTGTACTAACGATTCAGTAAAATCCAGTTCAAACTGATTGAAATCATTTATTTATTGATGATGGGCCAGATGATAAGCTGGAACCTGACCACCAACCAAAGCCCAGGAAAGAAAGAGTGAACGCATGAGAGTTGATCTCTAATACTACTCGCTAATAAATCACCTTATGAACATCTTAGTAGATACTTTTATATTATTCTAAAACTTCCCTTCAAGCTAAATCTTACTAAAGCTAATGGAAGGAATATTATTCTGCTACTTTTATTCAAGAAAAGAATTGTGTTGAAAACACCAAAGAGCATTCTCCTTCTACACAGGGAAAATACCCTAGTCAACAATTAACATAATTCCCTCCTTTATGTTTCAGTCTGTTCCGGAACACCCAATAAGTCCCACATCGTTTAGGAGTTGAGGTCAAGCATAGTTTAAATACTCCTTTTTTCCTCCACCCTCCGAAGCGCCTTTCAAAGACAAACCCGTGACGAAGCTCCACACTACTCCAAAGCGGACAATACTCGGAAACACGGTGGTTGTTCCTAACGATGGTTGTTGGACGAACTTGGATCGGAATCAGAACACAGTCAAAAGATTATTTATATGCCTTTCTCTCTAACTGCCTACTCACTAACTTCTAATAACCTTCTAAGAAAAGCCTAAATAAAGTTTTATGGCTTTTCTTCCTATAGTAGACTCTCAGGGCCTAACAGAAAATATAATGCAAGCACCTAAAATTAGTAAATAGTCTATCATGCATCGCAAAGGGTACAAAACAAGTTAATTTACAAGCACATTATGAGTTTGTGCACATCCATATGCTTCCTTTTTAAATAAAAATAAGTAAGCAAAAGCATCACTATCTTGATTTCAGTTCCAACTAAGCTGGCACCTAATCAAGATCAATCATATGCAGCATACCTCAATATATATTCAAAAACACGTGTGAAGCAAAGTACCTCAATTGGTAAGGAATCAGCTGCTAATGCACGATCATCTGCAACAAGAGGATTCAAGCCATCAGCAGTAGCAAGGTCTTGAATGGCAGCTAAAACAGGGCGCCACCTCCTTAATACAGCAACGAATGGTGGTAAAATAGCTTCAAGGTACTGTTTACGAAGAGGCTTTTGATCTCTGCTAACAGCATGGTATACCTGGCAGATGTTGTACTACGGTAACTACAATAGTTGTGCACAAAAGAAAGACAAGTGACACATGTTGTGCACAGAAAAATTAAAACGGCAAGGATGATAATACGAACCTCAGAATAAAGCACGCAACATGCTACCAGAACTCTTTGCCTCTTAGAATCAGAAATTGGCATGTTGAGAATAGGTGAGAGAACACTGTTCAAATTACAAATAAATAAGTAAACAAGATAAACCCTTCAATACTATAAGCCCAGTCATTTTAGGATGATGATAATCATCTGCGAGGAGATGAAAAATAAAGACAAATTGGGAAATTCAATTAGGAAGACCATTTTACAAAATACAGTATAATGTTTCAAATAGATGTAAAGAGAAAAAGGTATATATTAAGTTCTAGTTGACTATAGGAAAAATAAGGAGGAGGGGAAAGATGTTTGCAGCTGGACCTTGTTACCATACAGAACTTGTTCATGTTCTATATAATTCCAATAGATTGTTATTGTACTTTAAGTAATAATGACATATTATGATACATAGATAGTATAGTATATTAGATTCATAACCCCCTCTCTTTTTCGTCCTCTCCCTTTTCTTCTTTGTTTTTGTGAGTATGCTCAGTGTGTGTTCTAACAAGTAGTATCAAAACTAAATTGGTACAGTTACTTTATCACTTTAAGTCATGTTATAACGAAAGAATAAAATATAAATGATTAGAATAGAATGTTTGTTTGAGGTTGTTTAGTATACAAGTTGTTAGATATATCGTTGTTAGATATATCGCATTAATCAGGGAAACATAACATCCATTGTTTATTAGGTAAAATAGATATTGTTTGATATTGGTAGTTATTGTTGATATTGTTTATTACAATATCTTCTATTTGCCATATATATACTTGTATCACTCTATTATAAATACATTCATCCTATGCGTAATTTAGACACAAGGGAGATTAACCCTATGCAATTTTTCTCAATATTCAACACAAGCAACAAACATAGTCTGTATTAAAGTTGGACCTGATGGTACTATTGATCGCCTCAAAGCTCGACTTGTAGCCAAAGGCTACATACAAATTTTTGGATTGGACTGTGGTGATACTTTCTCTCCAGTGGGAAAAATGACTTTTGTTTGCTTATTTCTAGTCATGGCTGCTCTTCAACAATGGCCTCTTTATCAACTAGATGTCAAAAATGCTTTCCTCAACAGAGATTTGCAGGAAGAAATTTTTATGGAGCAACCTCTCATATTTGTTGCTCGGGAGGAGTCTTTTGGATTGGTAAGTCATCTTCACAACTCTTTATATGGCCTAAAACAGTCTCCTAGAGCCTTGTTTGGAAAGTTTAGTAGCGTTGTTCAATAATTTGGTATGACTCGATGTGAGACAGAACATACAGTCTTTTACCGTCACTCAAGTGCTAGATGTGTCTATTTGATAGTATATGTTGATGACACTGTTCTTACAGGAAATGACCACCATGGCATCTCCCAGATGAAACAACACCTCTGCCACCATTTTCAAACCAAGAATCTTGGCAAACTCCGATATTTCTTGGGTATTGAGATAGCACAATCCAACGATGGTATTATTATATATCAATGGAAGTATGCATTGGATATTTTGGAGGAAATTGGGTTGATGAATTCAAAACCGTTGACACACCCATGGATCCTAATAGCAAACTCCTACCAAATCAGGGAGAGCCTATTTCAGATCTTGAGCAGTATAGAAGATAGGTTGGAAAATTAAATTACCTTATAGTTACTTGTCCTGACATTTCCTTTGCAGTCAGTGCGGTGAGCCAATTTCTTAATTCCCCATGTAAAGATCATTGGAATGTAGTCTTCCGTACATTAAAGTACATTAAAGGATCTCCTGGAAAGGGTTTGTTATATGGTTCTAATAATCATACAAAAGTTGTTTGCTATTCAGATGCTGAATGGGTAGGATTTCCTTTTGATAGAAGATTTACTTCTGAGTATTTTTGTCTCCATTGGTGGTAACTTGATTTCTTGGAAGAGCAAGAAACAAAGTGTTATGGCAAGATCTAGTGCAGAAGCAGAGTATAGAGTTATGACCTCAGCCACTTGCGAACGTGTTTGGCTTAAGCAATTTCTTAGAGAGTTACAATTTGGAGATGTCACTCAAATGACACTTATATGTGACAATCAGGCAGCACTTCATATCAGTTCTAATCATGTCTTTCTCGAGAGGACCAAACACATTAAGATCGACTGTCATTTCATTCGAGAAAAGATTATGTCTAGAGATATGAATTCGTTAACTCAAATGATCAGTTAGCAGATATTTTCACTAAATCTTTAAGGGGGCTGAGAATTGATTATATTTGTAACAAACTTGGTACATACAACTTATATGCACCAACTTGAGGGGGAGTGTTAGATATATTGCATTAATTAGGGAAGCATAGCATCTATTGTTTATTAGGGAAAATAGATATTGTTTGATATTGGTAGATATTGTTTGATATTGGTAGATATTGTTGATATTGTTTAATACAATATCTTCTATTTACCATATTTATGTTTGGTTGCCATATATACTAGTATCACTCTTTATTATAAATACATTCACCCTATGTGTATTTTAGACACAAGGGAGATTAACCCTATACAGTTTTTCTCAATATTCAACACAAGCAACAACCATAGTCTGTATGAAGTAATTATGCAAATAGCAGCAACAACACTTATTTTTTGGGTGGCTATAATGCAGAGTTTGTTTAGTAGCATACAGCCATAGTTAAAGGAATCTTATGCAGTAACCACATTGTTGTTTGAAGGTTGTGTTGCTGAAATTGTGAAATTGTGTGGTAAATACACATAGATACAACAACTCTATTTGACTATGAAGTTTTTGTTATTAATTGTTTCTTTGCATATTTATATATCTTATATATTTAAGTATATGTTAGATTTTTTAATGTTTATGAATTTTACGATTCATGATTCAAAATTTAAACTCTCTGATATGTGAAACTATTCGCGATTCAACTACCATGCTCCCAACCTTTACTTTCATCATCAACAACAACAACAACATCTCTCCTCAGCACTACCATTTTGTTGATTGGGACCCATTTAATGGTACCCAACACCCATGGCTTCCCCTTGTCATCCAACTTCATTTTTCTTCCATTTGATACACGTCTAAAGTAAAGTGAATCAAATGCTTAACAAATTGGTTTTCATTTATGACAAAATAAATTTGTTAAGAATGATTTATTCCATCTCGTCTTTGAATCAGAACTTTGCCCATCCTTCAAGTGTCAGCTGGAATCCTCTCCTCTTGATGCTGAAAAAATATGAGCTATTTACTAAAGAGAAAAGCTTGAAGGAGGAGTTGGATTTTGCTTTGGATTGTCAGGAAAGTTTCTGGATTTGTTTTGGATTTCTTTCATTCGGTGGTGAAAAAAGGAAGCAATGCTAGTACCATACAGAAATTAGTACATAATGGACAAAATCTAAATGATCCAAGTCAAATTGGAGAACATATTTTGGATTTCTATACCAGTTTATATGCTGATAATGCTCAGGCTAATTGCTCTTATTTGGAGATGCAGAATTTTGTCTCCAAGTATATTCCTAGCTTGGTTACCGAGGAAGAAATTAAACAAGTTGTGTTTGATCTTAATGGTGATAGTTTTCCGAGTCCTAATAGGTTTGGTGGTTCTTTTTATCAGGCATGTTGGTGATGATGTTTGCAAGGTTGTACAACAATTCTTCAAAAGTGGTTGGATCCTCGCAGGGATGAATTCTAATGTTATATCTCTTACTCCTAAAATTTCTTGTGCGGAGAATATTCAAGATTTTAGATTCAAAATTATCTCTAAAATTTTGGCTGATAGACTAGCTCACATAGCTAGTAGAATGTTGTCCCCTAATCAAAATGACTTTATAAAATAACTTGGTTTCAAGGTATAGGTCATCAGAGCTGATGTCACCACTGCGGTTCAGGCCACTGAAGCAAATTACTGCCATAGACAACTCCAAGGAAACTTGACAAGAAAGAAGGCTCATTGTTAATGCTTTCATTCTTAGGAATCTTTCACAGTGGTTCATAAAAGAGGGCTCATTCGCTCCCGTGTTCAAGATTTGGATTTAAAATTGAGCTAAACCTAAAATTGTGTTTTTGGAAAACAATAAATAAATTTAAAAACCACTATTCCACCACAGGTGCCGCAAACCACCACGGTGCAATAATTGAAATGATAGAAGATGATGCCATATCCTTCAAAATAGCAGATAGCGATGGCTCAAAAACACTGCAATAACTGTACCATTATGGTACTGCCATAACCACCATTTGAAAACACTGCCTAGAGTTGAAAATTTTTCCAGTGAAAATAAACGTGTGGATGATATTTTAATGAATAATTTGAACTAAGAGGAGAGTGTTGTAGATAATTCAGTTAGTGTTGTATGTTAGTCAGGTAGTTAGTGGGTTGTTTTAACTATTTGCTTGTTATTATACTATAAATAGGAATTCTATATTGTTAGATGTGTGCAAAATAAAATTTCAAAGTCAGTTGGTCTCTCTCTCTCTCTCTTTCAACCCCTTTTATTCTGTCCTTGTGTGTATGTTCAGTATGTGCTCTAACAGTTCAATGACCACTGATCATTTATGGATAAAAAAAATGAACTGCATATATACGTGAAGATTGAATAGGTTGTTTTACCTCCACAAAAGTGCCGACCGTGGTTTTCTTCCTTCAGATACTGAATCCTCAAAACTTGTATTTCTCATGAGCATGTGATCTTCACCATCATCATCTTCTCTCATCGATAGAAGAACCATTCGAAGCATGCACAAAAATGGCTGGTCACTGTCTAGTAGTTGGTACAATGCAGCCATCCCTCCCATTCCTGTACCTGACCCTCCACCTATACCAAGACCACCACCAAGCCCAGACTCATCCAGCAATAAGGCTTGGAGCATTGCCACAGACTTTTTCACCAAGGGAAGCTCAATCCACTTTCCATTTGCATCTTTCTCCTGAGCAGACTTCCAAAAATCCCATCCACTCCCACCACCACCAAATAAAGCTGGATTTTCAGAAAGGTTGACACCATACCACAACCGGCTCCTGTATTTCCATCCATCTGCTAAATCCTTAGCACAAGACCCATATGACACAAAAGCACAAGAAACAGATCCATAAGGCTCAGCTGCTGCAGCTGCAGCAAGCCTTTCCATCACTGAGGATGGGACCTGACCACTTTCGTCAGCCATGGATGAAAGGACCTAAAATTATCATGAAAGCATTTGTTTCACCAATACAAAAATAAATGAAAACGTGGAGAACTACATACTCAAAGTAACATGAATGCTAATAAAAGGAATAGCAAGGCAAATAAAAGGAATAGTAAGGAAAATAAAAGAAATAGTCTATCCATATTTTCCTAAATCTGAAGAATGCACAATGAAGTTAGAGATAAGAAAAAAACAAAGGTATGGAAAAATAATACTTTGGTTTATAACATAAAAGTATTTGGAGAAAATGTCAGTCACATCAACAAGGAATGGATTTTGTATGAATGACAGAAACAGTATTGTGGATCTATTAAATAAAAACAACACATCAGTATTTATTTCTAGCATGCATGCATGTGCAGTTTTAAATTACTGTATACATACATCTAGAGCGACTCCCTCGGAGTCACTAGCTTCTAATGACTCTTCAATAGTCGACAATGAAATTCGGATACTATTGTTTTTATTCTCAGCAGGGATTGGAGAAGGTGAAGCATCTGCAGCACGTGTAGAAGAGGATTGTTTGCTTTGTAGTCGTAAATGATCTTCAACAAGCATAAGTATCACAATGGCATTCTCCACTAAAGCCACAGACAACTGGGCAGCATTATCAGCTTCAGTCTTAGCTTCTCTTGGCGACAAACCCCCAGCCGCAACACCAGCTGCGGCCGCCGCAATAATTTGAGTCTGCATTAAGTAAAAGATGTATGTAGTCATTATTGATGTTTTCTCTTCCACACCTCAGCAAGAACAAGTTTCCAGTACTTAGGAGCTAGTTACCATCTCAGCAAAGTTAGTTAAGAATAAGAGAGGTTTTTATAAATACATTTTGGGTGGGTCTAGAGAAAGGGCAAGACAAATGTATGTTGGGAGGAGACTGGTCCTCGAAGAACCAGAGTTGTTCTTTCTGTAACACCGTATATTGAAGGAAACATACAGTCACTGTCTTTCTAATCTCAGTAAACTTCACCTTTCTTAAGTTTCTGATCCAGTTTCTATATCTTACAGAAACTGATGTGATATTTTTTATTAGTTTTATTCTGTATAAATCCGAATACAAAGAGAGCCTTTATAGAAGCTACCCTCGAAAGCAAAACTGATTCACCAAAAGGGAGAGCAGGAAATAACACACCAGAGAGAGAGAAAATGTAACAGAAAGATACAGAGGGATAAAAGAATATCTCTTATTTTCTTTTATTCAAATATATTCTGATAAACGGGGTTTTAATATCAATGTGCTTATGCATAAGAGGGATTTGTTTATTAAGTGTGCCTACACATTTAAAACCTTAAATAACTGGAGGAAAAAGAATATAAGAATGAATAACATATCAAGCCAAGGCATTTAATGTACATAACCCTTCATAGGAAAATAAAAAAAATAGAAAATATATATATATATATATATATATACCTGAACCTGCAATTCCCTTGCAGCAAAATCCAGCAAGCCTCCTAGGAGTTTCCTCTTAAAAATAGGTAATGCTTCTTCACGTCTTCAATACAGAAATTAACCCAGACATGAATGATTATATTGACATGAAACAGGTAACTGTAAACTGCCACTTTAAACTTTCAATCAATACTAGGGAATAATATGATAGTATAGAAGGAGATTGTAAAACTCCTCAAAACCCTTCACAATCTTTTCTACAAACCTAGATTAGAATGATCACTCTAAACATCAATTTCTTTGTTTCTGACACAATTGTTTCTCTCTCGATTCCTAGTCAACCGATGAGCAACCTATATACCTATTGTTTCATCATAATTCATCATCAAGTGTTAGCAACTTTTATACAAACTTAGAATTTATCAAATCTTGGTAACAAACACCACTGGAACATAAACTTTTTGAAGGTTCGGTATATTTTTCTTTATTGGCTGCCTCGGTATGGCTACCTTCCTTCATCATATCTACACTCCAAGTTACAGAAAAATACTTCCTCTTTTCCAAACTATCTGCCACATTGTGAATTTTGGTTTGTTTCAAAATGTTTATTTAGAAAGCATTAGTTAATTGTTAGTGTCTTGCTCACCTAAATGCTCATAATTTACAATTTTACTCTAACTCATGTAATAAGAGTTTAGTTAAATATGATTATTTTATCATAGTAATTAGCGAAATTGAGGATTTTCTTAAGATGTGGCCAGTTTTGTTTATCTTATTCCACATCATGCCCTTCAGGAAAATATGAGCCAGTAGCATTTATAATTGAAACATGGTGACATGATAGTGTCCAAACATTACGATGTCATAAGTGTGCTATCAAGGACCAACTTTACTCAAACCATAAACTGTAAGGCAAAAACTTGTCATTGGTTGCATAACTATTGGGGAAAATCCAAAATTACATTGATTGAGATGTTGGAGTGACTGAATATTATATATAAAGGGGAGGCAACTCTCACCCCTTGAACCACCTTGAAGGGTTGAGTTAAATCCAAACGCAAAAATTTAAGAATATCCAACATAACCCCCACTCACTCAAGAGCCATTTGGGCTTGTGCATAGACAAAGCAGGTTCATCCTACATTGTGCTGAAATTTATTTTGAATTAGAATGGGAAGGGGATTGAACTTTAAAAAATTTGGTTAAAAGGCTCTTATGCCACGACAATGACCAACTTCCATAAAGGATTGCACTGTTACATACACATATAGCCTAATGAATGGTTTTATATTGAATATATGTTTTCAAACTAAAAGAGTTAAATGTTTAGCTAGAAAACAATGACAATCAGCATCAAAATAAAATAAAATGGAATAAAACTTGATTTCAGTAACAGTCAAATCACATTATAGAAGAACTTCAGAAGTAAACAGTTGAGCTCATAATGGACACATAAACTTACCTTACTCGTTGTTCTCCTGTGCTAGATCCACCAACCATAGAAAGCCATTCTGCACAATGAATTGTTGCTTCAATATCCTGGACAAAATGAACAGCACTGGGCAGTCTGAATTACTTTGACAATACCAGAAATCATGCAAGCAAACAAATACATATAATAAAAGGGAAATTCCAGATGACTGATATTTTCAGATGACTAAGACTCTGCATGGTGATCTATCTCAAGCCTTGTAAATGGAAGATCCCACTTTCCAAAGTACAAAACATAGAAGGAAGGGAGGAGATCGATTCACGTTTAGTTGAACCAGATAGTGTTCCAAACAAACTAATAAGTCCCACTATATTGAAATTCCAGGTCAAGGACAAAAGTTTACTCCCTAAGGATGACTACAATTATGTGATAACAAAATAAAATATTAGCAGTGTTACAATGAAATAGAGAACATCCAAAACATTCTCACTATATCACCAGGACAAGATATGAGCTATCAAATAGAAGCTCTGTCACATTTTTAACCTCTGACCTCTAGTATTCATTTGGTTTCTTTATTTAGAAAAAATTATCCCCCGCTTGTATTTTTCTCTTCACTTGAATGAAATATCTTCCTTTACCATGAAGATAAAAAGATAAAGAAGTAGTGTGTATATCTAAAATCCCAAATAAGTCTCTTGGAATTGAAAGGATTTGCACATTTATTGCAACCACAATAAATGTCTATTATTTGATGTTCAAAATTGATAACACCAGCCAATGAAATAAATAATTAATAAAGACATCGGAAACACGTAAACATACAGTCCGACGAGGATGCTGTCAACAGAAACATACTGAAAGAGAAAATTGGGCAACAGTTGGCAGTAACATCAATAAGGTGAAGACATGAAAGAAGTGAACTATTCTAACAAATATCAACCTTCCATCCATCCTTTTGGCGCATTGAGTGCTCTAGCATGATACTAAGGAAATTATGTATAAGGTCTTCTATGTCTCCATCTCCAATGGTCGTTGAATCAGATAATTTACCAGGACCCACCTGTCAAACAGAAGAGCACAAGTTGAACAGTTAAAGAGTCTTCCCAACAACCATACAAATGTGTATTACACAAGAAAATGGCATGAATTTATTGTGTTTGTATGACAATATTAGAGATAAATGGAGACAAATAATAAACACAGAGAGAGAGAGAGAGGATTAAAACTTGGCTTTAATTAATATTATTACCTCGTAGTTCGAGATCAGAACTTCAAGAATCCACTCAGGCCATTCTTCCATGCTTATCAGACTGCTTCTATTTTCAGGATGACTGCAAGCCAAAAATAGAAGATCCTGAAATCATACACAAACAAAAACAACTTAAAACTAGTTGGTATTAAAAAGATGTCAAGCAGGAATATGTCCATAAGTGCAAGTCTAACTTCCTCTGAAAAGCTCCATAGATAATTTTCATTATAGCTGTGGCATATACAAGAACCTTATTTAAGTCGGACAAAAAGTACTTAAGCCATGAAAGAACAATTATAAATTGGCACCGAATACTACTTGGAGTGATTGTCCTATATATACACTAAACCAAAAACTCAAGAAAGTCAAAATCCGAATTGGAATGTAGAATAAAACATTGTTTGGCAATGTACATGAAAAGGAGGAATTGGCTCTCCTAAAGGTACAAAGTATAAAATTGGAAAGTAATAAGAAAAAAGAATATGAGAAAAGCACTAACTGACAAGGAGAACAGATTTGAATAATGCCTTAATGTATCAGGAGTTTTGGAGAGAAAGATGTAGACTTAAATTGTAGAAAGCAGACAGGACTACCAGGTTATTTCATGACAAATCTTCTATTTGATATTCTGTTAATAGAATTTCCTTCTTCTCAAGCATGATTCAAGAATGATCTCTGATAAATTAGAAATGGAAGAGCATGTGATGGAGCATTTCAAGAATATTGTGTCTAATGACTGTTCCAGTCCTTCGAGTCCTATTATTAGGGAGGTGATTCCCAAGACGGTATATGCAGCTGATAATATGGTGCTACTTCAAATGCCTTCGATGTCAGATGTTAAGGAAGCTCTGTTTAATCTTTGTCCAACAAGTTCACTGAGCCTGATGGATTTATAGTGTCTTTAATCATATTGGGACATAACCCAACCTGATGTATATAATGCTGTCATGCAGATCTTTGAAAAAGGGTGGATGTTGCCAAATTGTAACTCAAACCATTGATTGTTAAGGAACCTAGTGCCAATGAGATTGGTAAATTCAGACCTATTGCACTTGCAAACTTTAAATATAAAACAATTTCAGAGATTATAACATATGGTTGGTCAAGATCACTAATAAATTGATTTCTTCTCAACAAAGAGGATTCATGCAGGGAAGAAGTATCCTGGATTGTACAGAAACAGTGTCTGTAGCAGTTAATTTACTGGATAGAATGTGTTTTGCAGGAGATATTGCCAACAAAATTGATATAAAAAGGCCTTTTTAATACACTTTCAAATTTTCATATTTTGTACTAAAAGCTTTTGGTTTTGCAGAAAAAGTTCTGCACATGGATATATATATATGCTTCTGAATTCTGCTAAGATTTTTGTTGTAGTGAATGGCAAGCCAGGGGGATCCTTTAATTGTTATCGAGTGTAAGGCAAGGAGATCCTTATCTCCTTTGCTGTTTTGTATTGCAAAGGAAGTTATAAATAGAAGCATCATTTTGCATGATTTAGATGGAAAAATAAGGGCTTCTGGACCAAGACAGATTGATTTTCCCATACACGCTTCATATACTGATGACATTAAGTTCTTTTGAAGGTGTGTGATGAAAAATATGAGCAACATTATGGATGATTTACATAGATATAGAAAAAATCTTGGATCAGACAATGAATAATAGCAAATCTAAATTCTATGTTCGGAATATACCTGCTGTAGTTTGGGAAGTTTCATCTACACTAGGTTTCTCACAAGAACTACTGCCTTTTGTATACCTTGGTGTACCTACTTTGAAGGGCAAGCTAAAGTTACATCATCTGATGCCAATTGCTGACATAATTAAGGAAAAACTATCCAAATGGAAAAATTATGCTGGTCAAGTCTATGATACAAAACATTCTTTTCTTTCGTTTTCAAATATATAGATGGCTTAAAACAATGTGGAAAACAATTGAGAGCTGCTTTATAAATTGTATTTCGACTAGTGATATTTAGCTTGGTTATAGCAACTTCTGTACCATAGATATTGTTTGTAAGCCTTGCAAGGGAGGAGGACTAGGATTAAGTTCTATAGAAGATTTTAATGAAGCATCTATGTTAAAACTAAGTTGGGAGTTAATGAAACGGAAATCTAAAATGGGAAAAGTTTTTGCAGCTTGTGTGTTCAGGCCATCTGGCTCGCTAGTTTCTTTTGTATGCACTTCTATTTGGGTAGGTTTGAAAGACAACTTGTTCAAAAAGTGTATATTATTATATCAAAACCAGCTTGTAAGTTGAGATTTAAACTTACTTATATATTATAATTTAGTCAAATTTTCAGTATATATGAGATCTCCAACATACCTTACATGAAAAAAAGACATATCAAGCATAGGAATAAAGAGTGATCTAATAACGAGTAGCATGATATGCCCAATAAACCTTACTAAGGCTTTGATACCATCATAGAATGTGGACTTTAAATTTAACTCAACCTAACAAATTTGGCTTATAAGATTCACCTAAGTCTGCATTTTAATCTTGAGAGTTTGATACATATTTAATTGGGATGTAGATTTATGAAATTTTAAGAGTCATATTACAATATGAAATATTAGGGGTCATATAATTAAAGTATGGAATATTATGAGTGTTGAAAATTTTTAAAGATTGTAAAATAAGAGATATAAGATATATGATAGATATAAGAGGGGTATAGTGAAAGAGGAACTTGATATTTTATTCATATTTCTTTCTCTATCTATTTATACACTATATATATATATAGAACAAAATGTAACCGAATATGAAGTCAAACGACTTTATGTGGTTTTTTCTAAAAATAGTCATAAAATTATTGATCCGAGAATTTTCTCTTTCTAAATGCGGATTTAAGCGGGATGCAAACTTAAATGAGTGTGGATTTAAGCGAAGGTTTATTGTATATATTATTGTTCGACCATATCTCTAGTAGATATGGAATCTCCAACGGGTGGTAATGGTTTTTTCCAAACACGATTTGATCCCTTACAACCTCCTCCTGGCTATTTACCTCCCAAATCACTTATCTTAGCAAGTGGACTTTAAAGCCTAATCTAATTTCACAAAACCAACTTGTAAGGTGATATTTGCACCCAACCATATACTATAATTTGGTTATATATCCGACAATCTCTAGCCATTCTATCAACAAACTATAATAACTGTCCAAACTAAATCCCAACCTCCCAAGAGTTGAACATTAATAAGGGCAGAGACCGAGAAAATGAGAGCAGTAACGACAAAGCTAGAGAAAATGTCACAGACACAGTTTTCTCTTAACTGAGACCAATTACAATATAAAGCTACAGATAAAGCTACAGCTATCTATCCAGATGATAACAAATCAAATAGTCAAATCCGTTACAATGAAATCTAAATGTAACAGATAACAGAAGTACTAGAAACTAAGGGGGGGACTGCTATTAATCATTGTTGACAAGCAAATTTAGATTTTAACAACCAATCTTGTCTTTTATTTTAGTTTTGCACTAGCCTAGGTCAATAAATGTCTGTGTTCCAGCATTATCTTTCGAATCTTCAAGTAGCAGCGAACTTATGCCCCAATAAAATCTATAAAATGCCAGAAACTGAAATGCATGAACTAAGCAGTACATTAATGTACAAGTGCTCTGTATTGAGAATTTCATCACATACAATACACATGAAACAGCAAACACCTCATAAATCATATAAAACACAACTTATAAACAATGGATGCATGACTGTGAAGCTAATACCTGTAGCGCTCTGCTCTGTAGAGGCCTAGGTGCAAATGGAAGAGAATGCAAAAGCACCAACAAAAGTTGTGAATGCTCAAAGCGGTGACCAGAATCATAGAAATTTAGCCCATCCTCTGAAGAAGAGGCATTGATCTGAAAAGAAGAGAAAACAAAGAAAAATGAAAACATCAACAAATGAGGATAGTAACCTTATCACCTAATGACATTTTTAAACATACATCTCGAATAAGCACTCAAAAAGAGACTTGAAGGCTTCTATGTTTTTCTTTCATCTGCATTGGGTCATGGTTAATAAGAGGACATTTTACATTAATATTAGCAAATATCCTTCTCCCTTCAACTAGTAAGTTTCCTTTTCTTAAGAAAAATAATGTGTATTTAAAAAGCCCCCTGACAAAAGATCAAGTATTGAGAAATTAATTCAACAAACTGGAATGGCCAATGTCATTGTATGACTTTTTCCCTTCATATATTAAGTTTGATTTCTTCAAAAATCATTTAAGCCTCCCTATGTTTAGCTTTTGTTAGTGCTTTGGAGGTTTTTTCTCTTGCATGAGTTTTGATCTGCTCCCCTCGTGTTTTTGTATCTTGTTGTTTTTCCTTTTTATGGAGTTTTCATGTGGTGGCACGTGATTGATGGAGTTTTAAGGTGCTAACCTAATTGAGTTATTAAAATCTCATTGTGATGCCTAACATGATTTTATAAAATAAAAGAATGGGCTTATACTGAATAAATCATGGTAAAGACATTGATAGAACTTTTATCAAAAAATAGTAAAATGAAAGGACAATTCCCATATTTGCAGCATAGGAATATGGAGTGTAGATATGATGAAGGAAGGTAGCCATACCGAGGCAGCCAACAAAGATGTGTAAACATTTTTGGTCATTAGCCTGTTGGGTGCTGCTTGAAATGCCTTTTGTAAAGCAAAAAGTACAAGAGAGACCTTGTCTTCAAACATAGTACCACCTTTGTCATGGAGTCCAACACCCAAAAGGTTGCTTGTTGTATCAGGACCTGCAGAAGAACCGATTCTCAGCTGGCCTGAAGCTACTAATGCACCTAAGAGACCTATGATCCCAACAACAATCCCATCACTTTTATCAACATTGTAAACATTTTTTCTAGCACTGTCTGCACTAATGGATAGGCTTATGCCTCCCAAATTCTTGACAGAAGGAATTTCAGAGGCAAATACAGGAGAAATAGGATCTGGGCTACTGCCACTATCAACAGATAGGGAACCGTGGTCATTGTCTTGTAAGATGGCTTCATTTTTCTCCTTCGATCCTTCATCTTCTTGACTTCCTTTTGTCATTTCATTACCACCATCAATCTCAGTTTTGTGAAGTTCAGAATTCATTGACCATGAATCCAGGACACCATTATCTCCAGCTTTAGCTTCCCTCTGGAGCAAAACAAGAAGAGTTTCTACACCACCACATGCCAGGAATTCTACCGCAAATGTATGAGCTCTAGATGCATTTGGCTGGACAACCAATCTGTAGAAAAGATGCAGCACCCTAGCAACCTGAAATTGAATAAATAACGAATTAGTACAGTTTTATTAAAATAAAAATAAAAGAATCAAACCAAAGCATTATATTATGTGCAACACTTAGAATTACAAACTTCAAAAAAACCACTTAACATGAGATCCAGAACATTGAGATTACATGCATTAAATATATCGCAATCTAACACAACATACCACAAAATATAACCTATTAGAGTTAACCTAGTTAGGTTTGCAACTTGTATGGTGATGCCATAGCATTTTCTCCTCTGATTAAAAAAGGGAACTACTACAGATATTCAGCTAGCTAGGTTTTCACAACTGCTGTGCCTTACTGTGCCATGTAAATGCAGCCCAACTCATGGCTTTTATTGAATATAGAGAAAGTAGGGATTGAGATTAATCTCCCTTGTGTAGAAAATACACATAGGGGCTGTATTTATAATAAATAATATATGGGCTAAGCCCAAAATACATATGAAGAATAATAACAATAAAAACAAAAAATAAGATATTAAAGATATCTTAACAGCTTTCACAAGTGTGTGGTCAGAACTGAAACAAATGAGCACGACCTTATTATCATCAATGCGGAAACAGATATCATAACAAGATCATATAACCACCATCACCAAGTCAGTGTCATCAACTAGAAGCCAGGGTTTCCATAGCAGTACCACCCCATGATGGGATTGCAATAGTTAAACAAAATGTCATTAGACTTCAATGGCATTGTAAGTTTTACATTGCAGATTATGACAGCCACCTGTCCATGTGGCCAAGGCAGATTGTTGAGACAAAAAATATTGATATTAGTTGCTTTACTCCTCTCTTTATAGTACTTTTTGTTTCCTCTCCCCTTGTTCTGAAGTTCAATTCTGATGTAACCTCTCCAGCCAACTGTGCATTATCTCTATTTGTTATCTTGACTACCAGTTTATGTTCCTTTTTGTTTTCTCGAGCCATTATTTCCTCAGTTTCATCTATGATCCCTCTGCACATTTCTCCCTATACATTGTTGATAGATACTTTTGTTGAATTTTATTTCCTAGAACACGTTTCTAATTTATTGTTTTAGATATATGTTACTAGTTTTTCTTATTTATTACATTCAACAATTTTTGTTGTATACCTTATATATATGTCTTTGTTAGTGTTACGCCAAAATCACTTGCCATATTATTGGCATGTCCCCTAAACGTTGCCAAGTCACAAGGGAACAATGTCACCATGCCACATGAGTACTGCATGGAAAAGAGTATCTGGCTGAAAGGAACTAAATGATAACACCCATTTGTGTCGTAAAACAAAAGGAAAGGTTATTTTTATATAATAGTATTGGAAGAGACCCAGCTCAAACATGAAATACACTACCACACCCCTGAAATAAGTACCTAACAAATAATAAAAAAATACTGTATTCTAAATGATAAAAAATTTAATAATAAAAAAGTTCAGTTGAAAACACCAAACAAGCAATCATTCTTCCAGAAGCTATATAAGAAAGACCACAAAAAGGTACTGTGAAATTCTATTCTAGCAAATGCATTTTAGCATTGACAGCACCCATATGTCTGTCATTGTAGTATCCTGTCCGACAATCCCTTCTTATTGCCCGCACCGAAAAGAAAAGCACTTAAATGTTACCCCTTTACCTGGTTAGGTTGTGGACAGTCAACCATGAATCCAAGTAAACATCGGACATCATTTGAGGCAAATAAAAGCACTTAGATGTTACTGCTTTACCTGGTTAGGTTGTGGACAGTCAACCATGAATCCAAGTAAACATCGGACATCATTTGAGGCCAACGAAGGAGATGCAGCCACTATTAGAAGTTCAACTACCACCAAGAGCTCATCAACCAAAGCATTGATTTCACCTACTGGACGTGTAGACCCAGTTAGGGAAACAGTATTTAATGAATCAATTTCAGGAACAGTCCAATAACATCTTCTGCAGCCATCAAGAAGCATCTGAATGGCATTAGCATCTCGCATTACCATTGACTCGGTGAAAACCATATCTGCAAGAGATGATAAAAGCTTCTTTTGTATGCCATAACTACACAAACTCCAAATTTTTAAATCTAACAACAGTGTAGTGAACAGCTGCACTTTAAGTGCATGGTTGATCTTCTGAGATTGACAAAGGGATACAACAGCAGCAACAAGTTCCTCATCTTTTACACCATCATGCTTTCTAACATCAAGTGAAGATAGAGTTCGGAGAAGATAATTTAAAATTTTTGATAGAACCTCTGGTCCTCTACCACGAGCCAATTCTTCATTGTTCCTTGGATGTTGAATAGCTGTGGATATAATTCTAAATATTGAGGCAGCCAAAGATGTGGTCGCTGAAGACAAAGGTGAATTCCCTTGCTGAGGTTCCAGAGTATTTTCATGTAGATTGCTTATAGTCAAAGGAAGCAAAGCCAAGGGACCACCATAGGATAATGCCCATAAAGCATCCACAGGTCGGATTCGTGTAGCAACGTGGACTTGCCCAAGAACCTCAGCTGGACGTCGAAGAGTTCCTGAATCATTATTATAAAGAAACTATAAGAAGACTACAATACAGAAAATTTTATACACCTTCATTATAAAGATGCTCTCAAATGTGGTTTTATGCGGTTGAGTTAAATCCCAAATGCAAACTATAAGATGCTCTCAAAGACTAACGTAAATCCATTGTAGGGCCACCCACATTACCACACTCCAGGCTGACAGCCGTGGGCAGGAGGATTATGTTTGAATGCCACATTAAATGGGATCATCCTTAGCCCAACTTAGTTGCAGCCCCTTTGGGAACTGTCATTAATTGTAGCCTCAAATATGGTATTTAGTCTCACATTGACTAAAAATATGATTTAAATAAATCTTATAAATTCCGAACATTCATTACATTACAAGCCAGTTACATAAAGTTGAATGAGGCCATAAGTTCAAATTCCAAGAGCCAGCATATCTAATCTATGTGTGTAGCTGTCAGACTCGCAAAGAGAGAAACAGAACCTATCAAAAAGTCAACTATACAAGATAACCTCACGAGACAGCTTAATCACAGATAGAACACTAATAGTATGTCTATTTCTCAATGAATTTCATACCATTTACCCACCCTTTAATTTGGTTAATATTCATTGTAAGACTTTTTATAAACAATAATACAATTTTATATGCTTGGATATAAGCTTAATGCAAGCCCCTAACTGATCTGTTCTTGATTCCCAAAAATAAAATATTTTTTGAATTATATAGTTTTAAAACAAAAGAAAATAAACTTTCAGAAATCAAGAATCAAAGACTTGGAATTAGAGTAGAAGCATCCTAGTACTAAGGTAAAAGAAAAATTTTCACTACTACAGATTAGAGAAGAACCACCATTGTGATGATTACAAACACTAACCCAAAATATAGTAAATCACTTTTTATTTCCATCATATAAATCCACAAACTAACCTTCCAATGATTATTTACCAGGTACCAGGGGCCTTTCTGCATGAAAAATCAATATGCATTTATGCAGTGTTTAAAATTCATTACTCATGTATTATCATAAAAGAGTCGATAGAAATTATCAAACCTGAAGCACCAGAGGGTGAAGCATCAGGACAGAAACGACCACTGAGCAAACTGGGATGATAGAGCAGATGAAGGCAACCTCCTATTTCTGCATCCAAAAGCACGCTTTCCTCTGCCTTGCTCTGCACATAGGCATTTGTTGCTAGCCATGGTAGCCCGGCAGCATTACCAAAAGAAGGAACTATATCCCCACCTCTAGAAGCCATGCCTGACATTCTTTCTGGACCAATTGGTTCCTTGAAGATGTAAACAGGACCCATCTCAGCAAACAGAGGACATTGACGACGACGGCGTTGCAAACCAGCCATAGTAGGAGGAGGGTTAGTCCCTATGCAGCAAAAGGCAAGAGGTTTGGAAATTCGAGGGAACTCAAAAGGACGACTTTCATACAAAGACCCATCTATATACAATCTGACTTCACTTTCTGCTTTCCCAAGAATTCCATGCTTGCCTATATGTTCAAGACCAACGAAATACCAGCATTGTGGTTTGAAAGCATAGGTAAAATGCAAAGAAGATTTCTTTCCCTTTCCACTAGCAGTTTCAACAACCAAAAATTGAGCATGGAAATAAGCCTCTATACCCTGATTATCACCGGATAAAAAACTGAACAGCCGTGGCATGTGTGCTGTACCTTCACCAGCAAGTGCACTAGCTGCAGCAGCAGCTGACATAGCTGATGATTTACCAGACCTAGCTGCTGCAGCAGCAGCAATTGCAGCAGCAACTGTAGCTGTATTTAATGTGTCTGCAAATGATTCAATGTAGATCCATGTTGCAAAAGCATATCCATTGATAAATGGCCAACGGCTTTCGCCTGGACCAAGCAAACCAGAACTTTCACCATCAAACTCAAAGGTGCAAGCTGGTCCCATTGACTCCTTTCCACTAATTGCCTTCTCCAATGCCAGTGTTAATCGTGGAGCCCAAACTGTTGTAAGTGTTTTTGTAATTACTTGAAACCATCTATAAAGATCACTCACAGTGAGAGAATGACCCGCCAAATATTGTATGCAGTGGCACAAAGGTGTTCCATCCCACCTCATTTGACCATTTAAGCCAACATCCACAGTGAAAATTTTTTCTGCTGTTCTCAACAACACTTCTAAAAGGCCAGCCAATGAGCACATTGCCCTATTTCTAGTACAAGCCCTTAATATCACAAGTAGTCCCCTAACCATCCGTGTCCTTGGTGACATCACATCATCAGTATCACCTGCATAAGGAAGCCAAGGAATAAGTTCACCAGCCAAAATGGCAGCCCGGGAATTCAGCATCACACTGGGAGGATTATTATCTTCATCCTCTTCAAAACTTTCCACTCCACCCATTGTTGCAAGAAGTGAATCTACAATTAAGAAAGGCACACTGTCCATTTCTTCCCCACCATCAAAAAATTCTACACCACTTGCGATATTCTTCAACTTGTCCATACCTTCAGGTTTCCCCATAATAGCAGAATCAACTAAATGGAGCAATTCTGGAGACACATTCGGCTTTGCATGTTTCTGTCTTGGCTTTGGTGGAGAATTAAAAGTAGAATATCCGCTAGAATCAAAATTAATTGATGTGGAAAAATGCTTGGATGTATGACCATAATGTCCTTCTGACCCAGGACTATAAGAATGATTATCATTATCCATCTCCGCAACTGGGGAAGAATCATTCTCTATTGAGTTTGACCCAAATGATTGTTGAAAATCCTCTGCATTTCCACCATATGGATGTTGTTTATTATCAGAACCAGACGAGCGGTTTGAATCCTCATGCTCATTATTCTTATCTTGGTCTTTCAAAGATACTTGCTCAAACTGGTCCTCGTCCATCACTGTAGTTACAGAATCAATAACTTGTTCTTGCAAGTTAGCCCTTTCATCTATAAGTTCAACCCCAACACTGCTGCTAGAATTTACATTTTCCTGATGAGGACTTCCAATAAATTGTTTTACGCCACTATCTACTATTTCATCAATATCTAATCCATTACCAGATATATTTATCTCTTTTGTTTCTTCCTTTTCTTCCATCAAGATATTTTTGAGTAAGCTAAAAAATATTCATTCCAATTATGAAAGCCCAATCCACCTGTAAGTAACAACTAGTAAAATTACAATAACCACAAAACAGCTTAATGAACAGCAAGTTCTATATGAACCTTTTGGAAGAACAGACATTATGTGATGCATGCATCAAACAAGAAAACCGCAGACCATATGGAAAGAAACCAATTAAACAAAAATAGAAAATGCTTTTGTGATGGCCAATACTCAGATCCACATTCCCGGCACTCACTTTTTGAACGCATTCAGCAATTTAGAACGATCAAGTTAAGATCAGCCCGCTTGGATTATATCTTGGTGCATCAACTTAAAACAATTCTAAACCTCAGCAGCTGATCTTTATCGAACAGTTATGAAAGCACAAAATGCATGATTGCACACAAAAATGACTGCACCGAATCTGGATCCTCTATGACTCTAATCTTATATTTCATGTGCATAAAATTGAACCTAAACGAAGTAAAAACGGTGATTCATGAGTTGCACACTATTTATTGATCCAGTTAACTAACAGCGTGTAAATGGTTGACAATGTCAGTTCGTCAGCGATTTCAGTAAAAAGGTCCCGCTAGGCAACTAAAAGTAAGCAAGACAATCTTTAGTTTGACCAAGCACACAAGAAACCATTATAAAACTTCACATTACAATAGTCTACAGTACACACTAAGAGGAAATTCATTAGCTTCCTCGGTCAACTCAAAAAACTACTTCATTCGCTTATATTTGAGTTAGGAACAAATTTCCAATAACTAAATGAAGTAAAGTGTGCACAAGTCGAAGCTCAAAAACACTGACACTGAAACACGCTCCACCCTTTAGTTAAGTTAACTATTTGAAATCAATTCAATCCAACAAGAACGCAACAACAGTAAGTAAAAACAACCACACGTTCATCCAAAGCCAAAAGTCGTCGCTTAGCCAAAAACGCAAGAAACAAGTCTCGGATCTTGCTCGAACACAAACTCAAGCAATCGAATCGACTCTGATCGCCTCGCATTGCGAACACGGATCGAGAAACAGCAGATCTCTCCGCTAAGTCTCGCGCATTCACGCACGATTCGATCGAAGCTTGAAAAGTCAATGAAAGAAAATGCACGGATCACAACGAAACCCACATTGCTGCTTCAGATACAAAGAAAGCCAAGAAGAAGGAAATATAGGTCACAGTTTGGCTTACCTTCTACAGGATTCCGGCGCGGAGTGGCGTTCGGTCCGATCGCCGGTTCCGATCGAAGATTCGACGGAAATGAAAGTGTGGAGAGAAAAAAGTGGAGAGAGAGTGAATTGGAGATGGAGGAGAATAAGGCGAATTGGGCGCGAGAGAGAAAAAGAAGAGAAGAGAAGAGAAGAGAAAGAAGGAGGTTGGTGCTGCTTGTGTTGGTTGTTGCAGCTGTGTAATTGATTATTGCTGTCTGCTATGGTTTTACCCCATTTTCCATTTCTTAACTCTCTCGTTATCTGATCCGGTCCAGTCAAACCACCACCGGATTACCAACCGGTTCAATTTTTTATTCTTTTTTTTCTGGATTTTCCCTTTTATTAATCTTATTAGAATTAAAATCCTGTGTTTATTTTCTATTAATTATAGATTTTTTTATCAGCTCTATTTATTATAGATATTAAAATATAAAATAATTATTTCATTTAAATTATAGTAATATCATATATTTAACTAAAAATGTAATTTCATTCATTAATATTTATTTCAATCTTTTATATTTATTAGGTTTTATATATTGTTTAAATTAAATATATACAATAATTTAAGATGTAATTTATTTTTAAAATTATAAGCAAAACAAAATCAGGTAATAAAATGAAATTAGATATTAAAATTTAAGTCCACAGTTTTTTAATACAAATTGAACCTAACCCTACCCTTGAACGAGAATAAAAAGAATCAGACCCATTCTCGTCAACCATAAGATTTGTGGTACCCACAAACATTTTTGGCTCAATAAAAACTACTCATGCAAACATACTCGTTCTTCTATTCTAGAAATTTCAACCTGAATCCCCAAAAATATGAAATGACAAAGTTGTTCTTAACTTTAAACTTTGAAAGTTGCAACCTACAAATACATAAGTTTTAGACAATCAATTTCGAAAAAATAAAATCAACTACCCTTTCAAAAATACCATTATAGAAAAATGCAACAACCTTCTAGAAAAAATTAATAAAATATTTGTGAATATATGATCTGAAAAACTATTTAAATTTGAAGTGGATAATTCAAAAATCTTATTTATTTAGATATATCTAATAATATTAGATAACTTTTTAAGGTCAAAATTATATCATGATTTTTAATATATTAAATATAATGATCGACCCTATTGATGTAATTTTGATAATTTTGAGATTGAAACATTAACCTTCAATATGAAAAAAAAAAATTAACCTTTGATCAGATTTGTTTTTGTACATAATAGTCTCTTTAGTTAGAACACTTAAACATTTCATAACACTGTCTAATTGCATGTGTTAAATATAATGAAGGTGCTGATTATAGAGCCTTCAATTTTGAATATTGTTCCTTTTGTTCTGAAATTGATTTTTCGAAATACATTGTAATGTCATATATCATTATTTCAGAGTAAAGTAAGATTGAATTGATTGTGGAATTTTATTTAAACTTTTTGTAATAAGGTTGTTGAATTCTTATTTCATCGGAAATGGTATTTCTTAAAAGTTGTTGAAATTTTGTGCACCTTCGATTTCTCGTAACAAAATTGTATGAATCGATCCAAGTTAAAAGAAATTATTTAGAACAATTTGTTCGTTTCTACACTCTTTAGGAGTTTTCTGCCACTATTTAAAAACAGCTTGTCTTTTTTTATTTTATAACAATCTGTATTCATTATTATTGTTTTCAGAACGTTGTGTAGATGTTGAAGTTAGTAGGAGTAAATTTTATGTTTTAGTTTTAAGCAGTTAATAATAGAGGTATTTATACTTTTTTTTTAATTAACACATAGTAATTCAACATTTGATATTATTATGGAATGTACATTATGGTAAGTCAAATGTAAGTGTATAATTTACTTGTAGATTTGCCAATCTAAATATTTTGTTTAGCTTATATGTAATTTAAAAACGTTTTTTTACTTGATTAAATGTTCTAAAATGTAATATTTTTATTGAAATCCATTATTCTCTTTAACATAATTGTAATTATAATGGATGATCGATTTTAAAGTATCATAGGAGATGAAATTGATAAATTTATTTGTATAAATGAAATTCATAATATAATGATATGATCAATATAAAAAAAATAGTTGGAATAAAGGAAAATGAAACTTTCACATCAAATAAGTTGAGTAAGTTTATTATTCGTGATAAAAAATGACAAGTGACATGTATTAAAAGTGACATGTATTAATATTGTAATATATTTGTATAGGTGTTTAGTACGTGAGGTGACTTCCTTGAATTAGTCATTTGAATTTGGATTTGTTATTAGTATATTGATAAGTGTCTCTTTAACATCATAAGCATATTAAATTAGACACTCATTAAAGACTTAAATTGTTTTTAGCAAGGAAAAAGACCATACTTATACCGATGAACATCCTCCTTTGATGAATGGAAAACATGAAAACTAATGAAATCACATTATTTTGCAAGAGAAAAGAGAGAGAAATCAGGCATTACACTCGGCCATGTTTAAAGAGCTCAACCATGATAGTTGAGAATATAGAACAATCATAGATCCTTGGGTTGAGCCTAAAAAGTGTTGTTGAACTACACACATGAGCTTAAACTATTGATAGTGAAGTGATACTTCAAGCATCAGAATAATAGAAGAAGTTCATGTGGCTAAGCACACCAACAGAAAAACTCATAAAAGAAGTTCATGTGGTTGAGTGCAGAAAAATTGGTTGAGCATTGCTTACATCAGTCTATAAAATAAGACTTTCTTCTTTGGCTAGGTCATAATATTCACAGAGAATAGGCTTCCTTCCTCTGGAAACTCTTTACAATTTTCTTTTGGGATGGATAAAGTGGAGAGAAAGTGGATTTATGTGTATTAATGGGTTGATCTCTCGATCATGTGTGGCTAAACTCAAAGCGTAAGGTTGGATGTATTTGAACTTAACCTTTTTTTTATTTATGATTAATCTTCTAATGTATCTATTGCTATTATGATTCATTAGATTGTGAATTGTTTTAATTATCTTTGATTATTCTAATTGGTTCAAATTGAGTTGGAAAATTGGTTTGAATTATGGTCTAAACAATTTGTCTTACCTATACTAGTGCATAAATGGTACTTATAGGGGATGTTGGGCTGAAAAGTCATGAGCAGTAAAGTAGATATTTAGTCTACCAAGAGTAGAGAATCACCTTGGGTCTAAATTTCCCTAGGTTTTGGACTGTAAGGATGCATCTAAATCTACTTAGATAGAGTACTTCAAGAGCAATAATTTGTGATAGATTTTAGGTTAAAGAAAGGAAATCAAAATAGAACCAGGGAAAGAGAGAAAACATCCAACCTTATTTGTTTTTATAATACTTCTTACTAAGTTGTTCTTAGCCAAAACGTAATCACAAAAGCATTATTGTAGTACAAATATTGGTAAGGTTTTAACAAATCTCCGAGGATACAACACTTGGATTTTACTTCAACACACCAGTGCACTTGTTGTAATTGACTGTTAAAGAAAAGTCATCATATATTGATGTTGATACAATAAGTGACCCTTAAGGAAAAAAGTCATATATGTTGTTAGGTTATAAAATAGGTGCTCAAATAAGTTTTGTTAGAGAATTTGTAAATTTGTGTAACTAAAATGAGAAAATATGATTGTATGTTTAAATTGCAAGTAAACTAATGAATAATGGTAGAAGATAGACTATAAAGTTAATTTGTAGACATCTGTCAGATATATTAATAGTTCATTGATATAGTGGCAAATTAAAAACCACTAAGCAATTCATTTTTATTGATGTAAGTTTAGTGAAACTCGTAAATATTTTATTAATTTTGAAGGAGAACAATCAAGGTAATGTCACAACTATAAAGTATATGTACGATGTGAGGTATGCATATCAAAGATGGTAAAAATGACTAAGAATGAAATGCAATAATTGGTCATGTTATTAAAGCAAGATATGCATATTAACGAGAATAGTTTTGATGAGGCCTTGAGAGTTATGATCTATTTTTATGGGCACGCCTTGATTTAGTAAAATTGTTAAATTAATTAATGTTGTTTTGTCGATGGAATTCATACAAAACTAACAATTGTTGTATTCATTTAAGATTCTTTATGTGACGTACATGAAATTGACTTTCTTTGTGACTTTTCATTTGTTTTAGCTCTTGAAAGACGTGAACGGTTGTTTGTGTGACCATATATGTTCCTCCAAATCTGTCACTAAGATTTTTTTCTTTAATAAATGAAATGAACGTCATTTTTCTTAAAGTTTTTGGCCTTTTATGTTGATTTAACATTAAAAAAAATATTAGCAAAAAATGTAAAATGTTAATGGGTACACCCATACTCCACTCTTAGGAGCTCCACAAAAAACTTGTGTTGTCATCATCACATCCAAAATAACATACATGAAAAATGATCCCACTACATGAATGTGATGGAATGGGAACACATCATCCAATGTGATGTCGCTCTACCAATTGGTAGATGGAAGTTCTTAGTCTTTATATGTCACTTATTGATTGACAAACTCATAACTATCATTTTAGAAGGGCAACCAACCATAACTATTCATTATAACATTAATACACTTATTTGGAACCCTATATTTAGTCATCTTTCATCCATGGGACATCAGTGTGAACTCCTTATGATCTTATAAGATAGTATTTAATATGCATTCCGTTTAAACCAATGTCTTACCACACTGTTAACATGTTAATTCAACAAATTTCATTTTTCACCACACCATCCCACAAAGTCTTAGCAATGTGATCCACATAGGTTGTCAAGAGAAACATATCCATTAGACCCATGGGAAATCATTCCATATTGTGCACTCATTATGTAGGCATGCATCCTTCACGTGCAAATTATCATTTGTACGATCAATATCACAATTTCAATAATAATCTCTCCTATAAGTGGAGGTTGTAAGCTTGTAGCACTCACTCCATTGAGATACCACTTGTTATCCTAGCCATATCTATCTCATACAAGACGCAACATATTAGAAAACAACATAAAATGTATTATGGATTATACAATCCAATGTGTATTTGGATTATGCATTTGAAAAATGTACTTTGTATTATGCAATTGGGTTGAGTATGTTTTTAGTCATTCAACTTTAACTGAAAATTAGAATTCGTCCTTGTCTGAAACTTTAATACATTTGGTCCTTAAACTTTAAAAATAAATGAATATAGTCATTTTAATCCAATTATGTTAATTTTGTTTTACGAGTCAAATGCATTTCCGAACAAATATTGAACCGAGAATATGTCAAACGATGTAAACAACTTTAATGTTAACATGAAATGTGTTCGATACGTAAAAAAAAAACTTAACGTAATGGGTCAAAGTGACTATATTTATTTATTTTTAAAGTTTAAGAACCAAAATATATCAAAGTTTCGGATAGAAACGAATTTCAATTTTGAATCAAAGTTGAGGGATTAGAAACATACTTAACCCTGTACAATTTAGATTATTAAATTTTTTTTCTTAAAATAATTGTAGATTATGTAGTTAGAAATATATTTAAGATCATGTAATAATATGAAAAAGACTTCCTGATTGGTTAAAAACTACTCATAGAAGAAGTAAAAGTGGTTCCAACAATGTGGAAGAAAGAGTTGAAGTTTAAACTTTTATGCATTGTGATTTTTTTCACCCAAATAACATCTTTTTTCTTTCAAATAGCATTTTGTTGCTTTTATTTACATATATAACGTACTTTACTGTTCAAATTTAAAATTCAATATTCGAGAAGTAATATTTTAAATTGTATTTTTTTATAATTAATTTTTAGGTTAAATGTATTTTCACAAATTCAAATTAATATATATATATATATATATATATATATATATATATATATATAATTAACACTATTAGATTAAGAAAAATATATCTATTTAATTTTAAAGTACGAAGTATCAAAATATATCAAAAGTGAGACATAAATAAATTTTAATTTTTTATAGATTACAAATGTATTTAACTTTCATTTTTTTTTCTTCAAAAAATTCATTTTTAATGAAAAATAAAAGAGAAATAAAAATCTAGCTAGGAATTCAATTTAACCAAATTCCAATTATTTTTTTGGTCAACCCCCTCCTAATCACAATTTAGAATTCAACTTCACCAGGATTAAATTGTGAACTTGCAGAATAAACTATGTTATATAATTAAAAGACATACTACCTGTCGATAAGAATTAAAAATATATGTTATATAATTAAAAATTGTCGAGGTCATCATAAGTACGTTGGGTCATGGCCCAGTCACTTTCTTAAACATACAAAATAAAAAAATATCAAAGTAAACGGTGTTTCTTTCTACATCTCCAAAATTTTTTCTACACCTCCAAAAAAAATTTTAAATCTCAAAAATACCCTTTGAACATTTAATTAAAGTTAGGCGCATCACACTCCAAAATTACTTCTGAATGTCAACTGTCGGTGAACAATACTTCTGGAAGTCAAAATATATAACCAGAAGTCGACTTTTAGAAATCAAAATATATAACCGGAAGTCAACTTTCAGAAGTCAAAATATATTATCGGAAGTTGACTTCTGAAAATCAAAATATATTACCAGAAGTTAATCTCCGGAAGTCAAAATATATTACCGGAAGTCGACTCCCGAAAATCAAAATATATTAACAAAAGTCGACTTCCGGAAGTTAAAATATATTATCGGAAGTCGACTTCCGAAAGTCAAAATATATAACCGAAAGTCGACTCCCATAAGTCAAAATATATTACCGAAAGTTGACTTTTAGAAGTTAAAATATATTATCAGAAGTTGACTTCCGGAAATCAAAATATATTACAAAAGTCGACTTCCGTAAGTTAAAATATATAACCGGAAGTCGACTTCTGGAAATCAAAATATATTACCGAAAATTAACTACCGATAGTCAAAATATATTACTGGAAGTTGACTTCCGGAAGTCAAAATATATATATTTTTTTTTCATTCATATTTTTTTTTAATTTAAAGTTTTGTTTTTAAATTTTATTTTTTAGTTTAATTTTTTTAATACATTATATAAAAAATTATATATGCATATATAATTTTATTTTTTAAATATATATATATATATATATATATATATATTAAAAATACTTAAGAAATAAATTAAATTAAAAATACTTAAATTTTATATTAAAAAACATTAATTTTGTGTTAACTATTTTTAATTTTATTTAAAGTTTATATTTTCTAAGCTTTAAATGTTTTTTTAGTTTTTTAGTTTTTTATTTTTATTTTTTATGTTTTCATATTTCTTAATATAATATTTTCAAATAAATTAAATTAAAAAACATTAACTTTTTAACAAAATACTTTAAAAAATTAAAGAAATGGAGAAATATATATATATATATATATATATATATATATATATATATATATTAAAAATTTATTTTATTTTTATAATAT
>Ga0209589_1000425_pt1 | contig 58374 bp, 29 predicted proteins | sample CowpeawhiteBW_FD_187525 | JGI IMG/M metagenome (GOLD analysis project Ga0209589, IMG submission 187525) | Root nodule microbial communities of legume samples collected from California USA - Cow pea white BW (SPAdes) (version 2) | ecosystem: Host-associated > Plants > Roots > Nodule | place: USA... | reverse complement strand
TTTTTATATATATATATATATATATATATATATATATATATATATATATATATATTAAAGTTTTAAATTTCCCGTGTTTTGGGGAAATAGTTTATATTAAATGCTGTATTTATTTTATTTCGAATTTTATTTATTTAAAATCAGTAATATTCCTTAGGGATGTTACAGAGTGTATAATGGACATGATTTGTCCATTTAGAGCATTTTAAGCACCTTAATTATATAAGCCTCTTGACGTATAAAAACACTTTTATTTAAATACTCAATTTCTAATTTCAAATAAGACTTTGCCCTGCAAAGATCATTCTTCTCAAATTATTTCTTTGAGTAATCAATTGCCTTTGTGAGCTAATCAGGAGTTCCAACGATGTTTATGTTATCGACATAAACAATAATTATGACAAATTCATTTTTGGATCTTTTCATATAAATACAAGAACAAATAAGATTGTTTCTATATCCTTCTTTTAATAAGTAATCAATAAGACGGTTTATATCACACATGCCCTTATTGCTTTAAGCAATAAAAGAGCATGTTCAATTTTATTAAATAACCCTCTTTAGAATTTGTCATGTTGGGCAAATAAAATCCTTTAGGGATTTTCATATAAATATGATTCTCAAAAGAACCGTACAAATAGGTTATAACATCATCCATTAGATGTAAATGCAACTAGGATAATCGAATATTGCAATGTTGTTGCATCCAATACTAGTCAATATGTTTTTTCACAAATCAATACAAGGTTTTGTGAACAACCTTGTGCAACTAATTGTGCTTTGTATCTAACAATTTCATCATTCTTAATTTGATTTTTGCGCAAAAATCCATATGTACCCAATGGGTTTTACAACTTCATGTGTGCGAACTATACGTCCAAAAACCTTTCGTTTAGCAAGCAAATATAATTATGCATCTTTTCATATTTTCATTTTGGCCAATCTTTTCTTTGCCGAAAATCTTCAATGATCATTGCTTATTATTCCTCATTGTCATTCATAGCATTCATCGCTATGTTATAAGTAAAAGTTTCATCAATGTTAACTTCATTTTGGTTCCATATTATATGATTCATTACATAATTTATTGAGATCTCATCATTTTCAACAATTTCAGGTACCTGAGGTTCTTTTAGAACCGAACCATTAATTATGTCAAATGAATCTTTTGGGATTTCAAACTTTTTGATTAGGTCATTTTTGCATTTTAGCTCCCTTTCTCATTCAAGAGTTTTTATCTTTGGAACCAATAGGCCTACCACGCTTCAAACGTGTCTTTGGAACTAACAAGTCTACCATGCTTCAGGCGTGTTATGAGTAATATCAAATATACTCAGAGCATTAACAGTTGGTATATATAATTTGATTACCCTTTCTGTCAATAGGAATATTTGGTAATTGATAGACTAATTTTGTAAATGAATTATCCTTTGAACTTCTAGCTCACATTGTTTTGTACGAGGATCAAGATAAGATAATGATAATTCATTCCAACCAATATTCTTTTCAAATTGTTTTCTTTCTCTCCCTAATGTTGGAAAAACTTATTCATCAAAGTGACAGTCGAAAAATCGAACTATAAATAAGTCGAACTGTAAATAAGTCTCTTGTTGGTAATTCAAGATATTTATTATTGAGGGAGGATCATATCCAACATATATTATCAATTATCTCTAAGGACCCATCATAGTCCTTTTTGGTGGGGAAATTGAAACATATACTCCACACTCAAAAATTCTTACATGAGAATATTAGGTCACTGACCAAAAATCAACTGCATAATAGAGTATTTGTGATAACTTATTGGCTTGATGCAAATCAATAATGCAACATATGAAATTTCATAGTTCCAAGTAGCCATTGAAAGATTAGCTCTCGTAAGTAATGGTCTTGTAATCAATTTTAGACGTTTTAGTAATGATTTCACAAGTCTATTTTGAGTATCAACATGTGCTACTAAATGCTTAACTTAAATTCCAATTGATATACGATACTCATGAAAAGCATGAGATATAATTTCACCAGTACTATCAAAACAGATTTTCTAAATCGGATAATCTGGGAAGTGAGCTCTTAACTGTACTAATAACTTTGCAATTACTTGATTGCGAGTTGATAATAAACAAATATGTGACCATCTAGTTGATGCATCATTTAAACCCATGAAATATATAAATGTTCCATGTGGTGGGTGTATTGGACCACAAATATCACCTTGTATTCGTTCTAAAAATGAGATTGACTCATTTCTAATTTTTCTGGTGATGGTCTAATTATCAACTTCTGTGAACGTATAGTACATGAAAACTCATTGGTCTGAAGAAGTTTCTTGACTCTTAAGTGGGTGTCAACATGAGTTTTTCAACCCTTTTTTTCGCATCATAATAGATCTAGGATGACCCAAATGATCATACCAAATAAGGAATTCATTTTGATTCGTAAACGTTTGGTTTACCATGACATGCATTTTAATTATACTAATATATGCGTAGTACAAATCATTCAACTGATCATGTCCAACAAGGCATTCATTTTGATTCGTAAACTTCTAGTTTACCATGACATGCATTTCAATTGTACTAATATACATGTAGTACAAACCATAAGAGAATGTTGACAATTTCTCCAATATACAATTTTTTTCAACTCAATCGTAGAGATAAAGATATTTCATATCTTTTTCATTGTTTGTCTCAATATAATATCCATTTAGACAAATATCCTTGAAACTTAATAAGTTTCTATTCAACTTCTTGGTATAAGTATAATAGCTCTTCTAGAGTCTTCAAATATATTTGTAGACTATAAATAATACTAACATTGATGTCTCGAATTATCAAACAAGAGAAAATTTATTACGCTTGAGAATTATATAAATTGTTGCACTATCAATAAGACACATATCCTTTGGTACTAGTGCAAACATTCATTTTTCATATAAACGTAAATATCAATATGAGTTTTTTTTTTGTTAACACTCTCATAATCAATGAGGTGATCCATGCTTCCATTTGCTTTAGCAAAGAAAATAATAATATCAAGATGAGTAGCCTCCATATGGCCATAATCAAAATCACCACATTCATAAGCAAAGTGTGTTTCTTCTCATTATTTGTAAGATGCTTTGGCATACAATAAGTACAACTCAAATGGCCTTTACCACCGTAATGATAATATATACTTTCATCTTTTTGTCAATATTTTCACATTTTCCTTTTCCCTTTTTCACATTATTGTGCCACTTCTGGTGACAAAATGTGTCTTTGAAATTTTCTTTATAACCATGTCCATAATCAATATCACGATCACGATCACGATCATGAAAATATAAATCAAATGTTGCTGCATTCACTTCTAGGAATGGAGCAGAACCCATTTGGACAGGTTTCATGATTTTCTATCAAAAGGTCATTGCTTTGTTCAGCCATACAAAAGCATGAAATAAATTCATAATATTTATTGCTGCATTCACTTCTGGGAATGGAGCAGATTAGGCGGATCTCGTGATTTTTCATCAAAAGCTTTATTGCTTTGTCCAGCCAGCCATACATAGGCATGAAATAAATTCATAATATTTATGAAATCTCTTTTCACAATATTTTTGTCGTATGAGCAAATTAGTTGCTTAGATGCTTTATTGGTATCCCAGTGTCCATTGCATCTAAATGTATCTCAACATTTAAAATTCAATATAAGGAATTCTTCCTTGTAATATCAAGAGTCACAAATCCAAATTTTGCAACGTTTCGCGTGTTTAGAACTAGCACATAAAATAATAATATTAATAATAACAATCATCAAAATAATAATAGTAATCACCGTCATAATAAAAATAAAAATAATAAGACGAAGATGAAAATTGATAAAGTCAAACAATTCTTATCACAAGAGGAAATATATAAGGTAAAATTATAAATTGACAAAGTATTAGAAAGAGCCTGGATTGAGACACGCAGAGCACTGTCGTTAGAGAGAAAAAACTTCCACTAGGTTGGAGCATCATGTTGATAACGTGTTATGAAATAAAGCGAATAACAGAAAGAATGAGAATAATATATAATAGAGAAGAGAAGAAAATAATAAAGAATAAGGAGCAACTCATATGTGTATTATTATTGATAGGAAGATTCCTATTTATAGATACAACATGTTATCCATAAAAGAAACAAATCAACTTAGTTAATACAAATATTTACATAAAAAGTAATGAATATCAATCATATGAGTAAATATATCAAGTTAATGAAGAATCATTAATTCATAACTATATATATATATATATATATATATATATATATTCTCGTTTTTGTTGAATATTTCTAATTTTTTAACATTTTTAAATTTGAAATTTTTATTGATATATGAAAAGAACCTTAACTTTTCTTTTTCTTTTTCGAGGTTGAGCTAACTTCAGATTCAACTTTTAGTTCCTATTTGGTTCATATAAGGTTAAACTTGAAATGTGAGGATTGAAAAAAAATGTCTACGATAAGTATTGAACTAATAATTAAACATGTTAAATTTAATTTTTTTATTATTTTAAATTATTTAATTTTTAAAATATTTTATTTAAATAGGATAATTCAAATTTGTTAACTAAAGTATTTAAATTGTCACTAAAATAAGAAAGTATAAAATTTAAAGATTATAACTAGTCAACTCTTCAGATTATGACGTTAATAAAAAAAATCTTTTAAAACAAAAGAAAATAATTGCTACTGATCTTCATTGAAAAAGTAGTCCTACTGATATTAGTAGAGAAAACCTAGATACACATCAATAGAAAAATTGTGTTATCAATACGGTAAAGAAAATATAAACACATTACAAACCAAAAATAATCCTAACCTATATTGATAAATAAATTATATTAATAATATCAATTCAGAAATAACACATGTTAACATAGACTAAAATTAATTGATGTTAATTAATTGACAAACAATCCTGATTAACATCAACTCGACGCCGTATAAAAAAAATCGTATTTGATACTATTAAATAAAAAATATTAATATTGACAAAAAAAATTGAACTTATATTAACTAAAAAATAACATTTGTCTAAATTAATGAAAAAATAAATAAAATAGTCACAATATTCCCAATCCTATAAGAAAATTTACCAATCAGTAATAAAAAGAAAAATATCAAACCAATAACCATCTCAATCTTGATTGACCTGGACATTTCAATAGAAATTAATGAAAGCTGTGTTTACCTAAAGTTGAATTTAAAAAATAATATATATATATATATATATATATATATATATATATATATATATATAATATGTTTGTTTATTTATCATTTTCCTAGATTTTGTCAGTTATTTCTAGATTCGTATTTCGCTTACAACATCTGTATTCAACTAAATAGTTTTTTTTTTGTTTCTCTAGTTCTACGTTTTGGTTATTTATACTTTCTCATAAACATTTATTAAAGAAAATAAGATGGAAAAAAGAAAGTTAAATAAATTTTTGTAATGCGAAAATCAACTAAGTATTGGATGGATCGATGTATTAGATTAATGAATAACAGGTCACTAATTATACAGATTTACAATATATATTAAGAAATAAATATTTACATAACTAGCATAATTTGATCAATCAATATTTAAAAATCATATTTTCATGTTTGTTTCACTGAACACGATAAAGTGTTAAATATTCTAAATAAAAATATTCATAACAACAATATTTTATGTGTCAAATATTTTTTCAAAAGGAATGGGAGAGGTTCTTAATAATATTAATTATGGTTCAGTATACGTGAAAGTTTCAATGATCTTTGAAAAATATTATAATGAAATTAAATAAATCTTTTATTTTAAATTTACTTAAGTATTGTGCGTCTCAAAATTTCAGAAGTTAAATGAAAAAACTTTCAAAAAATTGGAAGTAAACTGCCTCTTCATTTTAGTACTTGTTTTATTGATATACACTGTTTCTTTTATTTTAATTTAGTTAAATAATCCATCTCTCCTTTTAATTATTAAATATACGGTAAGGACGTAAAAAATACTTCAGAAATATTGGTGATTTTTATATGATGATACTCTAATATTTTATTAATAAAAGATCAAAGTTAATTATAAACAAAATTTTTATGAATTGAATTTTATTTTCTAAAAGTTATCATATTTTTAGAATTTTTTTTTCTAAATTTTTTCTCTATCTTCTCTTTAGAATTCTAACCTCATTCTTCATCTTTTTAAAAACCAAATACCTTAGGAATGATCCTAGTAAAGAATTTTATAAATCTAACCGGTTAAAGTTCAAAATAGGGTAAGTTTGCTTTTTCTCCTTATTTAGGTCAAAAAACGTTTTGAGTTGCATGTGACCTATGATTTAACACATGTGACGCAAAATAACTCAAAATGAATATTTACTTGTTTGTGATCATAAGGATATGTTTATATCCCTGATTAGGATTTTAATTGTATAGTTAAATAATCTTGTGAGAAATAGAGCTTTACGGAGCAACTTTTGTTAATTTTGAAATGGTTGAAATGCCAAGAAGTGGGAGAGGGCTTAATTGGATAGTTAAAAATTTAGGCTATCTTTGAAAGCTAAAAACCACCTTTAATTGAATCAATTAGATCACCAAGTTAGGATGCAAACAATATTGAACTATACACTTTCAATCGATCAAAAATAGAGTTAATCGATTGATTTTACTAAACAAATTTTGTTATGGTATAATCAACCGAAATACTAGGAAAAATGCATAAATACAAATTCGAGTTTTAAACTAGTAACAATGCACAAGATTGATCAAGACAGGTTCCAAATGATTATGTAAACATGCTCAATGCTGCAGATGCCATGAAAACATGCAAAAATATGAAAAGGATGATTAAAACACAAGTTCTTGAAACTTTAAAAAGAAAATGCAAGAGAGAAAGGTTAGAAAAGAGAGGAGACAAAGTATCCACCTTTACACTTTCAAAATATGCAAAAACACCATAAAAGACTCTTGAATCACACAAGAATCACACCAGCACAGCAAGAACCCTCTTGCAGACCTGGAAAACCACTAGGCACACACACAAGGCTTGAGAAAGATCAAACCTCAGTGGTAGCACATCCCAACCTACCACAAACCACTTTCTCCAAGGTTCAAACCAAGCCAAAAGCTCCAAGAATTGATCCAAAATCAATCTTCAACTACTGCAAGCTGTATGATCACGAAGGAGAGAGTTTCCACAAGTTTCCAAAGCAATTTCACGTTCAAAACTGATCAACAGAACTCTCTTTCGAAAATCACAGTTTTTATAGTCAAATTGTTACGAAATTCAACAGGTTGATTTCCAAATCAATCGGTTGATTTCACTTGACTTAAGTGAAATCAGTCGATTAAAAAATAAATTAACTGATTGAATTTGTTGCAGTTTAAGACTACTGCAGCCAACCTTTTAACCTGTTAAAAAACCATTCAACAGATTAAAAGAGACATTTTAACTTGTTGAAAAACCATTCAACAGATTAAAAGACACACCTAAGACGAAAAACATCTAATTAATGCTATAAGGTCTACAACATGAATTACAAACTTAAAATACACTTTCTAAATGATGTAACTACATGAAGAGCACACGTTCCAGCCTTGATCAACATGAATATCATCAAATCTCCTTTCCTTCATCAATGTAGACTTCATTCCAATGGTAATAGTTTCAAGATAGTTCAAAAGAGCTTCATTCAATCTTTATCAAATCTTCAAGAAGCAAACCACCTTGGCTTCTCATGTCAACAACTTTGAATTGGTGAATTTTCTACCTCAGGTAAGGGAAGCTAGTAATAATTATTGCTTATTGTACTTGCTATTGAATTGTATGTTTATGTTGGATGTGATTGCATGATGATTGAATGAAGTTTTGATTGATTGAGTGAAAAACCCAAATTAGGGGAATATTGTAATGAGAATTATGATAGAATGTAATGTGTGTATTGAAATTGATGTTGATTTGTTGGTTGAATTGTGAATGAGCACTTGAGTTTAAGCAATTGGCTTTTAATGGTGCATTTTGAAATTGATTTGGTACTAATTAAGATCTATAAAAGGGATAAATGTACCAATTAGAGTCAATTAAGCAAATTGAGGTGTCTATTCTCATTGGTTTCTGATATTCCCCTGGGCGATGTGTATGTAATGTTGGGCGCCACCCTGAAATTTGAAGCCAGAGAGATCTACTAGAACATCTTCAATCACCCAGGTGGTTGAGCTATACTTTTGTTGGCCAATTGGATGATTACATTTGTTGGCTTAAGCTCTCCTAAATGAAGCATTTTATAAGTTGACTAAGGCATGACATTAATTGATAATCCAAAATTTACCAAGGTGTTTGCTATGGTTAATTCACCTATAGTGCACGGTACAATAAAGTTTCTAGGATCTCCATATTTGCTTGATATTTTGGACTGAGATAATGTTGGCATTGCCTTATATTATAGTCTTCTCAAACTGTTATAGGTGCACAATTCTTTTAGAAAATTTGTGATGAGCTATTATTTTTTCCTAATTTCTTAGCTTTATGTACCGATCTTAATTGTTCATTCATGCCTAATTGTCTATTGTTAGTACATTTTCATTATTTGGGTTTATTAAGCCAGTAATTTGGATTTCAATTAATTTTAATTCACTTGGTATAATTTGTATTTATTAATTATCTTTAGGATGAGTGTGAAGCATTTTATTTGGGCATTAATCTTGGGCTAAAAAGAGGAGTGGCACGTCAATGGGATATGATGTGACCACATAGGAAAGCTTCTTACTTAGGGTTTTCAGAACAACTCTCTCCCAACATTTGTGTGTTTTTACGTTCTGGAACAACAACCACCACCCAACTTAAGGTTTTTCATTTTCTCTACATTCAATCACGTTTTGGGAGTTGTCTTCTTCTCTGAGTTTCATATGTTCCTTCCTTCCTTACACTTTATGCTGCATTTTTGTTTTTGTTTCTATTGTAAGTCCATTTCCATGGCCAACCAAACTTTGTAATTGATTTTTTGAGGAGAATGCAATGAAACCTTGAGGTTTTATTCATGTATTCCACTATTCCGTTTGTTCTTCATCATTTAATTGGACTAAACAGAATTCTAGGCATGTTTAATATTCGGGTTGTGTTTACATTTAAAACATCATTTATTCATGCTTAATGTTTCTGGGTTGTTGTTCTTGGATGTTCTCACATATGCTTAATCAATGAGTGTGATTAAATGATGTATGTTTTTCTTAACTGCGTAATGAAGCTTGTTTTAATCTCCGCTTAGTTGGTTAATTTCAAGTGAAATAAAAGTGAAACAAAGCATACTTTTCCTAACTTGGTATGTGGGTGGAGTTGCATTCAAATAAGGAAGTCAATTCAATTTTAATCACTGTTCCATTGCTTACTGATGCATTTTGATTTAGTTTTTTTGTTGAATCTACCAAAAAAACCCCATTGTTTGTGTTGGAATCGTTGTTCGAAAATGATGGTCACTGAAAAATTATCTTAGAAGAACTCCAAGTACTTCATATAAATTGTTTTATTTCATTGGATATGACTTCAATCACTTATAATAGTTTGGAACATGTCTAATCAATTCCAGTAGAGGCATGTTAATTTCTATATACCGAAAAATCTTCTCTTGATGAATTTCATTCTTTCCCACAACTGGTTTAATTCTTGAAGGAAATGGTAACGGAATTTTGTCTTGTTCCAACTTAACATCCTTCTCCTTCTCTTCTTTTTTATCCTGCTACATGGATTTTTCTTGAGCATGTTTTTGCTGTTTTAACTCCTTTCCACCAAAATATCTTAGTATAGTAACGAAAAAATATATATTGGTTTTGTTGTTTCTATATACGTTTAAACTTGATAGATATTTTATAGTATTTTGTCTTACCATTAATAGTAAATAAAAGTTAGTAATGAATTTTGGTTCACGAGTCACTACTAAAATTTTGAATTTTCATGTCACTTCACTTTATTATTTAGTGGCGGTTAGAATTGCCACTATTTTCTCTATAGTTAGTTAATTAACTACTATAAAATTTAGTACCATAAATGTGTTATAACCGTCGGAACAACCGTCACTAAAATATTTAAAGTCGATTTTAACCACCATTAAGTAAATTTAAAAAATATTTCGTGACGGTTGTAATCGCTAGTAAGTCAAAATATTTTGTGGCAGTTGTAACTGCTAGTAAGTCTAGAAATTTAAATTTTTTTAGTGGTAGTTGTAACCGTCACTAAGTGTAAGAATTAATTTTTTTTTTCGTGGCAATTGTAATTGTTAGGAAATTTAAGAATTAAAAAAATTTAGTGGCATATGTAACTACTTGATAAGTTTAGGATATAAGTAATTTTTATTTTTAATTTAAAAAAATGATATAAACATTTTCTAAAGTAATAGGTGAATAAACTAAACTATTTGAAACCCAATCTCAAGCAAAAAAAAAGAGTTAAATGCTAATTATAAAAAATATATACTAAACTAAACATAAAAATTAAATGCTGTTGATATCTTTAAAGTTAAAACTCAATCAACAAATACAAAATATGATGAATTCAATCTCTGATAGTTTATAAGATACTCTTAACCTTTAGGTAGGAGATTTTGTGTTTGGAAAAGAAATATGTGAATTGAAAAATATCAATAAACTTTAAAGAATGAAGAATTGTGGCGCATTGTATTACAAGTGTAGTAATGGTAATCCAAGATGGAGCAACCTGCCAAAAGGAACCACACACACACGCACACACGCACACACACACACACGCACACACACACACACACGCACACACACACACACACACACACACACACACACACACACACACACACACACACACACACACACACACACACACACACACACACACACACACACACACACACACACATATATATATATATATATCAAGATGCTTTGCATCTTTCATTAAAAGAATATAAGAAAAGGTGTTATATTAATGTGTTCATGCATGTTATATATATCACTCAATCATTTTCATTATTGTCTAAAACAAATCTACCATGATGATCTTACTCTTTGCACACCTCACCCCTCTTAACTTCTTTTCTTATTGAATTGCCTTAACGTACTTACTGACTTCACTTAATTTAATAAAAGGAAAAAAAAACTTTTTTATATTTTCACGAAAAATTCACCCAAATAAGTTATAAGAAGCAAATTTAGTAAGTTAGGTCTTGTGGAATGTGATGTTCAATCATGTGCTTTCACTGGTATGATTCAATATCCACCATCAATTTGAAGATGGTAAACAAATATACGTAGTCTATCACTTTGAAAACATTGAGTGTGTCATCAATGCATGTCAAGTGTCTTGGAGGGTGACATTCAATTGTGTGTGTTTGTTACGAAGTATTCAATCTCTACCATTAGTTGGTGACAAATATTTGTAGCCTATCCCTTTAAAAAATGTTGAATGTGTCATCGATGCGTGTCAAGTCTCATGCAATGTGACATTCAATCCTATGTGTTCACTAGAAGGACTCAATCTCCACCACGAGTTTAAAGTTGGTGCTTAAATTTATCCAGTCTATCAATTTCAGAAAGCCAAAATGGTTAATAATTATATGTTAGGTCTAGTACTATGAATGTTATATGTGTGCATTCATTTTGGAATATTTATTCTTCACCATCAATTTAAATGTGGTGAAAAATCTATGCAGTCCATCACTTTCAAAAAGGTTGAATAGGTTATGACAATAACACGAAAAAAAGGTTTTAACGTCTGATCAAACTCTAACATTGTACCAGGTGATGTCAAATTGACATCAAAGAGCAAATACCAACATCCAAGAATTTCGGTTGTATAGGAGACCGACATCCCTTAATGACGGGCTCCTAGAAGCCCCGACATCAAATTGGCACCAATTCAAACTAAAAAAATGCAGTTGTTTACGTTTGACACTCAATTAACTAACGTCAAAGGAAAGCATGGTTTCTCTCGTTCAATGTCACGTTCAATCTCGTGCAATGTCACATTCAATCTCGTGCAATCATTTGTACATATTCAATCTCCACCATGAAGTAAAAGATGGAGCACAAACCATGTAGCTCCACAGTTTAACATAACAAGTATTATATGGCATGTGCAATAAGTAAAAATATACTTAGTTCATTCGAATATTGCATGTTTTGGATATTGGTCAACAAATATGTGAATTGTCTGATCATGGTGTTGATGATGATGTTGGTGGCGTTGGAGGTGTTGATGATGGAATACAACATCTATAAGCCTGACTGGGAGCACACTTAACAACAGGATTATTAGGTTCTTCTATCTGAAGTGCCCCTTATGCCTAAGAGTGTATATCACTACATTAACTTTAGTGGTCTCCTCTCACATAATAAAATTGTCTTAACTTGCTTGCTACAATGTTTACATCTACTGTTCAAATTTAAGAAAAATAAACAAATAAAAGGAAAATAAACAAAATTAATTTTTTATATTTGTAGTGAAAAGTTCACACAAATAAATTATAAGAACTTAGGAAGTATAGAGAGTTTGAGAGTATTATTACCCTTGAGTTGTTTAGACATAGTTGAGGTGGGAAGGAAGAAAAGAGAACTAAAGAGTAAGAAAACAATGAGAGTGACCTTCATTGTTGTGATGTATTAATAGTCTCAATTCAATGAAGTTGGGACTTGTATAAAGTGTTGCGAGAAGACTCGAAAGAAGACTAGATACAATGTCGTAGAAAACACCTACAAAAGACTATGCCATCAGTGGTTCTCTCCCACCACTAGAGATACTTTTGTTGTTAAGTATAATGTTTATTTGTTGTTTTCTGTTTTGAGGCCATTATTGATTTACCAACTTTTACTGATGAGTCAACTTAAAGAGATTAGGAAATAATATTTAATTTTTTATTTAAACAATTATGATTTTTTATAAAAATAGTTGAACAAAGGTTTAACAGAAAAATGTTATGTATCTAAAAAAAGTATATGATTGTTCATTGTTTTAATATTAATTAGAGATAAAAAGGTGGTGGAATGGAATCAAATGAAGTATATGTTGACAACTTGTGGTGGTTAAGTGTAGAAATGATATAAGAGATGGTTAAAAAACATTTGAGTTTTTAGGTTTAGTTTCAACTTAATTCCATAGCAACAATATCGAAAAATGCCTAATAAAAACACAACAACCCCAAGTCAGCACTTGATAAACAAATTCACCAATTAACCTAGGCCAAAAATACCTCAATTGAATTTAACTCTAATAACTATTAATTAGGATACTAATCTTATACACAACGAAATCATAAAAAAAACATGGTGAAAACATGGTGAAATCTTCTTAAATAAATTTTATGCTAGAACATCAGCAATATGAAGATAGAAAACATGGAATGTAATAATATGAATGTATTTTCGTGGTGAAATGTTTGATCATACTGGTAGAATGATATTGGACAAAAATTATATAAATAGTCTAACCATGGTGGTGTTGATGATGTTGGTGGCATTTGTGGTGTTTATGATGAAATGCAACTTCTATAAGCCTAAATAGGAGCACACTTAATCACAAAATCATTAGGGTCTCCTATCTTAAATGTCCCTTATGCATAAGACGCTCAATCATGTGTGATCATTTCATAGTATTCAACCTCCACCATTAGTTTAAAGATATTGCACAAATTTGTGTATTCCATAAGTTTTAAAAAGGTCGAATGTCATTAGTCTGTCTTGAGTCTCATATACTATGACGTTCAATCTTGTGCATTCATTACGAAGGATTCAATCTTCACCACCAGTTTAAAGTTGGTGCGTAAATCTATGCAGTTGATTACACTCAAAGAGGTTGAAACTTTAATGTTAGTGTGATGTTCAATCGTGTGCATTCATTTTAGTGGATTTAATCTTCAATGTTTGTTTAATGGTGGTGAACAAATATATGCAATCCATCACTTTCAAAAAACTAAATAGGCTATCAATGTGGGTTAGGTCTCGTAGAGTGTCACGTTCACTCTCATGCGTTCGTTGGCGAAAACTCCACCATATAGTAAAAGTTGGTGCACAAACCAATGCACCATGTGACTCTTTTCATTGCATTCCATTGGTAGTGTTCAATTATTTTCGGAAGTATGTGTACATGCTTCAAAGAAAAATTAAAGTTTCTTGAATTTTTTTCCTTATTCTATGACATTTTATTATATATTACTATTTTTTTGAGACAATGTTTATGATGTAAAATTAACACTCTAAACTATTATAATTACAAACTAAAAAACATTAACACATAATATCAAATTCATTTTCTTGTGGACATATCTCTACATTATACATAATAGTTATATTCCCACACTTATACATTATAAATTTTTATTGTACCATTCCATTCATTTAAGTATCTATCAAACGATACGCAAATCCACTTCCACGATACCTAGACTATATTATAAACACAAAATAAACACTACCAAGCACAAAATTCCTAATTCTTTTATGTTAAGTGAGCTTTGGACAATTGAGGTTTGAAAATGTAAAATGGGTGCCAAGTTTTTCATCCTATAACCTACATGGTGAAAGAAGAACTCTCGTCAAATATATTTTAGGCTAGAACATTAGGAATATAAAAATATAAAAATTACAATTTATTTCATTTTTTCTTTATTATATGACTTTTTATTATAAAATATTTTATTATAAAATATTATTTTGTGAAACAATTTTGATGAAGGAAAATTAACACTATAAACTATTATAACAAAAAGCAAAAAAACATTAAAATATAATATTAAATTCATTTCTTTATGGACATATCTCCACATTATACATAATAGTTACATTTCCACACTTATACATCATAATTTATTTTTGTACACTACCATTCATTTATATATCTCCTGAATGATGCACAACTCCACCTACACAATACCTATACTATATTATAAACACAAAACGCATAACAAAGAATACCAAACTCAAATGTCTTAATTCTTACATGACGAGCGAACTTAGGACTATTATGGTTGGAGAATATGACAAGGGTGTCAAGTTTTTCATTCCGAAACCTACATTATGTGCATTTATTTCATAAGACTCAATCTTTAGTTTAAAGATTTTGCACAAATATATGTAGTCCATAACTTTAAAAAATGTTGAATGTGTCATTAGTACATGTCGAGTCTCGTATAGTGTCACGTTCAATCTTGTGCATTCATTATGAAAGACTAAATCTCCACCATATGTTTAAAGTTGGTTCATAAATCTATGTAGTTCATTAGGTCCTATGTAATATGATATCCAATCTTTTGCACTCATTTTGGTATTGGACAACAATTACATGAGTAGCCTAGGCATGGTGGTGTTGATAATAAAATTCAACTTCTATAAGCCTGAACAAGAGCACGCTTAACCGCATGATAATTAGGATCTCTTGTCTGAAACATCCCTTATGCATAAGATGTTCATGTTCGTTCATTTCATATGATTTAATTTCCACCATCAATTTTAAAATGTTGCACCAATATATGTAGTTCATAACTTTGAAAAAGGCTGAATGTGTCATTAGTGTGTGTCGAGTCTCGAATAGTGTGACATTCAATCTTACGAAGGACTACATCTTCAACACATGTTTAAAGTTGGTGCATAAATCTATACATTCCATTCTATGTAGTGTGACATTTAGTCTTGTGCATTCATTTCAATAAATGTAATCTTCACTGTCAATTTAATGGTGGTGAACAAATCCAAATAGTCAATCACTTTCAAAAAGTTGAATAGGCTATCATTGTGTGTCAGGTCTGGTACTGTGTCACTTCACTCTTGTGTGTTCATTTGTGGAGACTTCACCGCTTAGTAAAAAGTAAGGGTGGCAATATGGACTTGGCCCGTCGGGCCGGCCCGCAGGCCCGCATAAATAAAAAAATCAAAACAAATAAAAAATAAAAAATTTGCACTTGTGTATATCAGTTACATTTTTTATGGATTCTTGCATTAACGTTTCAAATTCTTATATGACTGAAAAATACAAGTATTATGTATTTTTTACGGTGCTAAAATTCAAAGAATAGATCGTGTATATCATAGTACGAACATGATAAAAATGTTAAATTATCAATTTATTATCAAACTCCCCTAAAGTATTTGCTTAATTTTGTGAACTTCTTAAAGTTTCCTAATTTTTTGAACATTGAAATTTTTATTATAAGAATTTTAAAAATTAAAATTAAAATATAATAAAAAAACTATAAAGAAGTGGGCTGGCCCGTGGGCCCGCAGTTATGCGGGCCAGACCAAACATTTTAGCCCGCATTTAAAATGCAGGGTACGGCAGGGCAGCCCGCCTTGTGCGGGCCAAATGTGGGTCAGGCCTAAACGGGCCTGGCTGGCCCGCATTGTCACCCCTAGTAAAAAGTGGAGAACAAACTAATGCACTACAAGAATCATTTGTTCCATTCCATTAGTAATGAACAATTATTGTCAGAAGTTTTTATACACATTTCAACCAAAAGTCATAACTTTTTCGTTTTTTTCTTTGTTCTATGACTTTTTACTACAAATTATTATATTTTGAAATAATTTTTATTATATAAAATTGACACTATAAACTATTATGACAAAAAAAAACTGAAAAACCCTAACACATATTATCAAATTCATTTCCTTTTGGATATATCTTCACATTATACATAATAATTATATTTCCACACTTATACATCATAAATTTTTTATATACTCTACCATTCATTTCCATATCTCTCGAAGGATGCACAACTTTACCTCCACGATACTTTTTCCATATTACAAACACAAATAAACTCATAATAAAAACTACCAAACCTAAAAGTCTTAATTCTTTTATGTCGAGTAAACTTGGGACTGATGTGGTTGGATAAGGTGAATAAGGTGTCAAGTTTTTCATCCCATAACCTAGATGGTGAAAGAAAAATATTTTAGGCTAGAACATCAACAACATGAAAATATAAAAATAGGCTGTAATAGTATGAATATATCTTAGTGCAAAAATTTGTATCATCGATTAATACATTATTTGGTCAAAAGATTGAAAATTCTAAATCAAAAGATAGAAATGGTATCAGACAACAATTTCGTGAATAGTCTAAGCATTGTGGTGTTGATGATGTTGATGGCATTGGTGGTGCTGATGGGCCTTGTACATTTTTGCTAATCCATCTGGACGAGTTTTCACCTTATATAACGATTTACAAGAGATGGGTTTTACTTCCTCAAGCTGTGATACTAACTCCTAAGTTTCATTTTGTTTTAGTGCCTTTAGGTGCTCCTCCACCATAGCTTCTACCCATTCCTTAAACTGAGTTGCTTCTTCGTATGTACTTAGTTCTTTCACACCATTATCTTCAATTAATGTTACATTAGCATATTTTGGATTTGGCTTTCAAATTCTCATTGACTTTCTATGTTGTAATTGAGGTACTTCCTCCATTACGTCTTCTATTTGGCTTGGTCTTTCCTCTTCTAAAGATGCAATGTGCATTGCAGTTTGCCAAGGGTTTTTCCCTTTACCTAGTGACCTTCCTCCTTCTTGATCAGCAACTACAATCTCTTCTTGTGTTGAAGGATCTTTCTACATTTCTAATTGTTCCCCCAACTACTCTTGTACTTTCTTTAATTTCCTTAGAATCCGGTAATAATATTGCTTCAGCAGACCACCAAGAGGATGCTTCATCAAATATTATATTTCTAGACACATAACAACGTCATGTTGTTATATAACAACATCCCCATCCTTTTCGTTGATTATCATAGCTAGGGCTGGGCATAATTAATTTAACTACAGTTAATTGTAGTGTTTTATACTAGAATAAACTGAATTGGTTGTATTAAAAATTGAACTATACTATTGTCTGGTACAGTTTTTAAAAACCAAACTTAAATGAGTTAACTGTTTTATTACTGAACTGAACTGCATTTTAGTTTTTTTCTCGGTGCTTCACGCTTAGCTAGTACTGGTAATGTACAACACTCACTATATTTCCTCATCTCATGTACACTGTGCACAAAATTTGCTCTTTGATTTTTTTTTTCATTTCATGTACAATAATAAGAAAAAATATGTAACACTTTTTAGGTTATATTATAATAATATATTTAAGTAACAATTGTATGGTTATATTATAAATTACAGTTTCATTGATATTAATTACTTAATTTTATAAAAAATAGTATGTAATATTTATTTTATTTTATTAAAAATACTGTTATATATAATTTATATTAATTAATGTAATTATCTATAATAAAGAAAATTTAATACTTCAAACACTTATTTTCTAAATATATTTTTTTTATACCGAACACAAAATAAAATCTGCCTCTTTTAATTATAGTTTCCTTTTTTCCTCTTGAAAATGTGTTTTTCTTATATATCACATAATTACTATTATTCATGGAAGAGGTTATAACAGTGGGAGAATTAATTTTTATAGATAATAGCTTAAGTTTTATTTTTATTATCGCTTTAGTATGTAACAAAATCATGGGATATTATATATAATTTTATATTATTTTATCTATCTATGTATTTCTTTCTTCAAATATATTTTTTATAGTTTTAAATATATAGTGTTTTAACTAAATTTATATTTTATTTAAATTTAAAAATATTGTAAATACATTAAATACTCTTTACTTACAGAAAAACATTAATTTCAAACTATTGTACATGAATAAGTATAGCAGAAAATACTTTAACTTAATTCGTTATTAATATACTTGTTAAGTTTATTAGCAAAACAATAAAAAAAAAATTTGAAGAAAAAATTCAATAATTTAAATTGATGTAATAATTTATTAACAATTGAAATGATGAAGTACATTTTAGTTAAAAAATATTACAATTTGGTTTAAAATTAATGTGGTTTAGTTAAAAAAACGGTTAAAAAATAGTGTAGATCAGTTTAAAAATAGTGCAGTTTGTACAACAGTTCATTTTATAATAGTTTAGTTCATATTATAGTATAGTGCAGTTCAGTTCAGTTTGTTAGGCAAAAAGATAGTTCAGTTCAGTTTGTCTGAACTGTTTTTCAGTTCAGTGCAGTTCAGGCGAACTATTTTTTAGTTCAGTACAATTTTGAATGGTTCAGTGCAATTCAATATGCTTTGCCCAGCCCTAATCATAGCCAACAAATAAACAACAAACTATTTTTTATCGAATTTACTACGTTTTTGAATTGGTATACACACTTGTAACATCAATCATCTTGATGACAATATTTCTTTTCATATTTATCATCTCTATATTAAAAATTCCTTGCTCCCCTTCGTTGTGCACCTCCTTCACGTCGACCTCTCTGCCAACCTAGTATACTCCATGAGCTTTCTTCTTATTATTGAATTTGGTCATTGTATTGACTTCTTTAGGCGTTTTATTTTTGGTAAAGAGTGCCTTATCCTCCTCATTTATTGACAATGTTGACCTCTTTGCCAACCTTCTCTACACCCTGAGCTTTCTCGTTTATTATTGAATTTGGTCACTATATTGACTTCTTTAGGCATTTTATTTTCGGTAAAGAGTGTTTTATCCTTCTCATTTATGGACACCTTAGACATTTTTTTGTCTAAAGCTTTTTGGTTAGACAAAATATTTTCTAGCTCCGTCAAAGTAGGCTCATTTGATCATTCTCTAGTAGCTGTAACAATCTCGTGGTATCTGGAATTCAAACCTTGAATAATAATTCTTCTTTTTCTTCCATCATTAATTGCACTCTCCAAATCTAGTGTTGCAATTTCATTGCAAATAGACTTTAGCTTGGTGAAATATTGATTCATTGTCATGTCACCTTGTTGAACCGACATGAGTTCATTCTCCAATAACTATTGTTCCCGCGGAAACAATAATAGAATATCAGGAAACACAAATCATATCTTACCCCAATCACTTACTTTTCGGACTAGTTACTCCTCGGTTTTGATGCATCTTCTTCTAATGTTGGCGGATTGGACCCTTAGAAGGTTACTTGAGGAAAGGACTCCGGCGATCAAGTCAGCAAAGGCTCTCAAAGGTCAAATCACAAATTAGTGAATTAATGAAAGCGTACCTTTAATTTGTTGGGGTCCACATGTACTTATAGAGATATTCACTATGTTTTACCTCCTTTATGGGTTGGGTACCTCTTTATTGCGTTGGGCCAATGCTCAAGCTTCGACTGAGCCTGGGCCAAGCCCAAGTCGTATGCTTGTGAAATGACACTAGAAGGCCCATTGTAATTTCCTAAGTTTAGGGTTGACGACTTTTACTTATGCGTTATTCTTTAGAGTAGGCGGCCTTAGCCGTTATGTGTGTTGTTATCTTGTTCAGTTAACTAACCGTCTATTCTTTTTATGATAGGACTAGTCGTAGGGGTTCGAACCGGGTAGTTAGCCATATCGATCATGACCGCCTAGGTATAGTACAACTACAATAAAAAGAGTATTCCAAGCCTCTTTCAGAGTTTTCAAGACCTTGAGTCATTGTAAGAACTCATCCTCCACGATGATAGAAAATACATATATAGCTTTTCCAACTTTTATCTCCCATTTTTTTTCTCTCCTTCATTAGTCGGTGTGATTGTTTCGTCACCTCTAACAACACTCCATAAGTCTTGTACAAGCATATAGTATTTTATAAACATGCTCCAAGTATCGCAATTGTCGTTGTTCAACTTTTCTATAAAGGTAGTTGGAGATGCAATATTTGTCATGAACTTAGATCAACAAATATGGACATTGTAATCTCTATCTATATGTTACTGACCAATATTCACAACGGTCCCTAACTGCAAAGAAAATATGCATTAAATGTTGAATATTAAATAATGAAAGGGAGAGACTTTTGGTGTCCAACACCTTAACAATTATTCTTGTATATTGATTGATTGTATGTGATTGATATTTACATAATGATGTACATGTACTTATACTAATTAAAGTTACTAAAAATATTATAACCAAAACATATCGTAAATAAATATAGTAAATACATAAATAAATTAAAAACAATGCCTCTCCTTAAAGGAAGGTAAATAGAGAAATAAGCATTGCTATTTTAACAAGGTTGTGGCGTATTGTTTACTCTAGATAGATCCTTTCTTCGATTCCAAGGGAAGTTCACTTCATAAAGTCTAACCCAATGCAAGAAAAGTTAGTGATTAATGACTTATTGGCGCCCAACGGCACTACAGGGGTGCCTGGCACTGCACCAGAAATTCGTGATTTCCAATGAGCTTTAGTTGATAAATTTGACTTTTTCTGAACTATTCACTACTAAATATAGCTTATATTATTACAATTTAACTTTCCCTTAGTTCAAGAAGCACCATTTTAAAGAGTCAAAGGTCTCACAAAAATCCCTTATCTATAACCAAAGTTACCAAATTTCTAAAAAAGAACCATATTCAATTCAAAAGCTTCACACTCTAACATTTATCCCAAATTATGATTTCAATTCATATTCTTAATCAACCAATTCATACCATACATCAAATCCAATGAACCCAAATCAAAATTAAACCAAAGTTCCATACCAAGGCATAATAAATTTTAAACAACTAATTTTCCTTACCTGAATAAGAACACAATACAATTTTCTCTTGGTGTCTAAGCATTCCTATTCACAGAGAAAGTAGTATATGCATAAAAAAGAATTAGATCAATGATTTAATCATATCATAATGAACCTAATAGAATATAGATTCATCAAGAGTTTCTATATTAGACATACAAGTCTACATCAAACACATGCAAGCCTAAGAGCCAAGCGACCCTAAAAAGAGCAAAGGAATAATTTAATTTTTTCAACAAAGTAATTAGATGGAAAGGTATGCCTCGTCACCCAGAATCCTAAAATACACTTTGAATTTCAAACAAATAAGTAGAGGGTTAAAAATTTAAGAGAGGATTTTTTTTTTAGAGAGATGGTAACTAGTATATAAATGATCTCTATTTATAATAAAGTCTTTTAATAATAAAATAATCAAGTATATATTATAAAAGCTCTATTTTAAAGAATTTCTAATGTATTACATTTTTTAAATCGCAATGCTTTATTTTATTGACGTTATGTTATATTTAATTTAAATTTTAAAAACATATACTTTATAAGTTTGATTAACTTTAATATTTATTTTTTCTTCAATAAATAAATGTATTCAAAATATTTAAATAAAAATAATTTTTAAAAAATATGCTAAATGATATTAAAAAAAATCAATTATACAATATATTAATAAATTTAATATGTATTTTTTAATTATTTAACATAAACATAATAATGTTATGGTTTTTTTTATATGTAAAAAAAATACTAATAGTAGATTATTTTAAATAAATAACTATTAAATTAATTAATATTGTGTATCTAAAATATGCATTATAAAATAATATTTTAATTTATGTTTGTATATTATCGTATCATACTTAATAAAATTGTTAGAATTTTATAATAAAAATGTTAAAACTTAATTCGAAATTAAAAAGAAAATTGCTTAAAACTTTCATTATATTTAAGTTACATAAAGGTTAAAATATCTTTTTGTCCCAATTTTCGTCAAGTTTTTTCAAATAAGTCATAATTTTGGTTGTGTTCAAATAGGTCCCAATTTTCGTCAATTTTGTTCAATTGAGTCCTTTTTTGCTAACACTGTTTAAATCATTAATGGCCGTGAAAAGTGACGGTCACGTGTCACTTCGTGGTTTTTTTGAATTTTTTTATTTTTATTTTTATTTTTTTAATTTTTTTTAAAATTTTTTTAAATGTACACGTGTCAATCCAGTAGTGTGTCACGTGTCACTTCATGGTTTTTTTGAATTATTTATTTCTTTTTTTGAATTTTTTTTAAAAAAATTTAAATGTCGACATGTCAATCCAGTAGCGTGCCACGTGTCAAAGTCAATGTCCGATATTCAATTTAGTCCCTATATTTGTTATTTTTGTTCAATTTAGTCCCTATATTTGTTATTTTTGTTCAATTTAACCAATTTGCTCCCTCTCCAAATTGAAACAAAATTTAATTTTTATATTAAAATTCACATTTTTTATTAAATATTTTTATATAATATATTAAAATTCACATCATTATAACTTTGATATAAAACATAAATTTGGTCACATCTTCGATAGGGACAAAATTTGTCAATTTTAAACAAAATTGGGAATAAATTGAACAAAAATAACAAATATAAGGAGCAAATTGAATATAGAACATTGACTTTGACACGTGGCACACTATTGGGTTGACACGTGGACATTTAAAAAATTGAATTTTTTTAAAAAAATAATAATAATTCAAAAAAATCATAAAGTGACACGTGGCACGCTACTAGGTTGACATGTGGACATTTAAAAAAAATTAAAAAAATTAACAAAAAAATTCAAAAAAACCACGAAGTGACATGTGACAATCACTGTTCATGGTCGTTAATGATTTAAACGGTGTTAGCAAAAATGACCCAATTGAACAAAATTGACGAAAATTGGGACCTATTTGAACATAAAACCAAAATTAAGACTTATTTGAAAAAACTTGACGAAAATTAGGACCAGAAAGGTATTTTAACCTTACATAAAATAATTATTTTGTTTCTATTTTTCAAAGAGAATTTATGTTTTTTTGGGTGATGTCCATAGGAAAATGATAGTCTAGAATAGCTGGAATTCAAACAGGACATAAATGTTTGTATGAACTTGATGTGTGTCAAGATAAAGGTGTTAAATCCTTCACACTTAGTTGATTATAATGTTATTCTAATTTATTAGGTCATGTCTTATGTGTGTGATGGTTAAATGTGTTGTTTTGTTGTCGCGTTAGTTGATTAGAATATTAATCTAGTCAAACTAGATTAATTCTGGAACACGAACTTGAGCAATATCATAACCTAGTTGATTAGCTAAATAACCTAATCAACTAGATAAACTAGAAAACAAGTTTGCTTTAAAAACATATTACTGCACCAGTTTGGAGTGACATTTTTAAGACACCAAAGAGAAGAAAAAGATTGTTGGAGAGTTCTTGGAGGAAATCTACATTGGTTCTTCATTATTTCTCAAGTTGTTCATCAAGAATTCAAGAAAATTATGTGATTGTGATATCAAGCTTTACATAGAATCATGTGTATTCTTTTTATCATTAGTCTTCCATTGAAACACTGATTTTTTGTTATTGAATTTCTGGTTTCTCGGTTTTGAAACTGTGTATTTCTATCGCTGTGATTGTGATAGGTGTTAGTAATTGCATGTAGCATTACTACTTTGCATTTCTTGAAGGGTTTTTCAAGAGTGTGTATCTAGGGTGTAGGAAGTACATAGGTGGATCTTGTACTGTCCTAACTCTTGATGTTATAGTGGTATTCATAGTACCGATAGCTAGAGACTAGATGTAGATTCAATTGAATCGAACCAGTATACAACTTGGTGTCTCTTGTGCTCTCTTTTCTTTATCTTTTACATTTTGCTAAGTATAAATGTTAAACAATATGCATTCTTAAACTCATCTTGTCAATTGATTAAGGATTTCATTTAAAACTTATTTTAAAGTGAAAAGAACAACAATAGATTTGCGAAACCAATTCACCCTCCCCTCTTGGTTTTGAAATATTGATGCATCAAATCTAAAATATTTTATGTATAAAATGTTCTTATATAAGACTAATTAAACTAATATTTCAATTAAATATAAAAGGACATGAAAGAATTTTTTTTAAAGAACATAAACCTAATTAAAAACTTTAAAGAAAATTGAAAACTAAAAAATATCAAAATATATATATATATATATATATATATATATATATATATATATATATAACAAATTGTTTTCATTAGTATTGATATTTATTAAAAGTGTTGGAAGTTTCACAATTATTACAAATAAGATAAATTTAGACTATATAAATAGGTGTAAATCATGGTCATGCGTCCAACGAGCTGGCTGGATTTTAGAGTGATGCTTAACCCCAATTTTTGATGCCTATCCAAGTTTTTGGTGTCTAGTGAGAAAGGAGTGAGAAAGGGGGAGCAACCAACACAAAATTGTCTATGCAATTTTCTCTATCATTTTCAATTGAAAGGGCCTTGATAATGCAATAATTTTTATGATAAGAGATCATTTAGGGCAAATATATATTTAGATATTTTATTTGATAATTTAAATTAAATATTTTATTTGATAATTTTAAAAAACATATATTATATTTAATTATATAAAAATATCAAGAGATAGTAATTGTTAAATGTCTTCAAAACTGACAAATCTTTCTTAAATCTTTTTAAATCTCCACAACCAAATATATCATGGAGATATTGGATTTATATAAAAGATATTTGGAGTGGATTACATCAATAGACAAAGATTACAACAACAAAAAAGGGCAGAAAAAGGCCTAGCCCAATTTCTATATAAAGTATTAGGGAAATATATCAAGGCAGATCTTATGCTTCCCATGGAGTGTTAAGCCTCTAGAATGATTTTGTTGTACTTCTATAATTTCTTAATGACATTATGAGGTCAGATGAAAAAAAATTGATGGAAAACCATCCAACCACCAAAACCATCTTTGAAAAAATTGAAGAAGATGAAGCCTAATGGAGGAAGACTCAACATTTGAAAAGTGAAATACAAGAATTTCTTCCATCTTCTTAGTCTTATAAAAATGTAAAATAAGTCATTTTTTATATTAGGCCTTGTATCTGGCTGTGTATTTTGGCCATTTTAGTGTGATAGCCTTAATTTAATCAATTATGTAAATAGCATAATCGATTAAATCAGGCAATGTCTCATAAGTGTGTAGTTTTAGCTTTCTAGCATAAGTTCTTGTGTGACCAGTCCTTGGCAAGAGGATTACGATTTTATTTGGACCCTAAGGAACCCTAGAACACTTGCTTTGAGAGCTCTAGCTTGCAGTTTGTACATGTGGTAATATGAAAAGCATGAACTTGCCAAGTTGGTCAGTCACACTTGTAGCATGCATGTTTTGGAGCTAGCTTGCATTTTTTACATGTTTTCAAAATTTCCCTCTCTTTTTGTTAAGCCTTTGGTAAGCTCCTAATCCTATAAACAGGAGTGCTCAACCTTGTAAAATTAACTTGAAATTTATATAGAGAAACTCTACCAAATTTGCAGTTCTCTTGTTTCTAAATTCACTAGGATTGTCTTTCTTCTCCCTTCCTAGAACTCCTCTCTTAAAAACATACTCCAATCCACTCTCCAAACACTTCTAATCCCTCATCCAAGTCGTTTCCACTTCCAACAATCTCGTTCTTCATCGATTCTGCAGTTTAACATTGAGCAACTTCAAGTGCTTGGAGCTACTTTCCAACATTTGACTTCATAAGCCATGGTTCTTCCATGTTGTTTACTCTTTTCCTTACATGTCTATATGTGTTTATGTTGAGTGAAACATTCATTTCATCTTATCTTTAAATTTTTGTTCAAATTTGTTAGTTCTTCTTGAAACAACATAGTGTGCAACATGTTCACATTTAATCGATTAAATGTCATATTAATTGATTAAATTGTTCAATTTCTGTTTTTTTTTTTCTGTTGAGTCATTTTAATCGATTATTTCAAATTTAAAACTTTATTCGTTCATTATCTCTTCTTTTTTTTTGCATTTTGTTTTTTGAATTTTATGATCTGAATGTTTTGTCTAATGTCATGTTTAGTCCAAATTGTCATTACTTATTACTTTAACCTTTTTAATTTTGTTTTACATCATTGAAATCTAAAATCTACAAAATATCTTGGGCTTTGTTGAGTATGTGCTTTTGTATTACATCTTTGAGTTCATACTTGTGCTTAAATCAATAACAAGTTTTGTAGTGTTATGTTTCTGTTATGTTTCCTTGTTGTTTTATGAGATTCACTTGATTCCTAGGTTGCTCTTTCATCATATGTTTTTAAGTTGTTGAATTTGAATATGGAAAAAGGCATTCCATTTTAGAAAATTGAAAAGAAGATAAGAAAAGCCAAAAGAAAGGGAAATAATTGAAAAAAAAAATGTGAGAGTGCAATTTAATCGATCAAAATAGTAACATAATTGATCAAAACAAAAGCTAAAATCAATTAAAATTGAATTTATTCTCGGAAGTGAACCTTCATACTTATATAACCTTCTTTGGTTAAATTTTTGTTCAGTGGGGATCTTCCTTGAATCCTTTGTTTCTTCACTTCTAAAAAGACTAAAGACAAATAACATCAATTCATTCTTAGTTTGTTTTGATTTTCCTAATCCATTCTAGCACGATTACTTATGTTTTCCTTTTAGTCCTTAGTTTTTTGTGCCTTATTTCTAGTTTGTCCTCTCTTCGGAATTCTTTCTGTTTTTTCTCATCTATTTCTCTTCGAGTTTAGCTTTTCAAATTGAGCTTTTATTGCTTTGTTTCCTTTGACCTCTTGAGTGGATCATGTCTTTGGATTATGTGTTTCTTTTGGAGTTTCACTAACATCTCGAGGTAACATTCTAAAGGTAAGAGGAGTTGGATAGAGATTCTCTCCTAGTGGATTTGTGAAAGGGAGGTTTCCAAGACATACATTGGAGTTGAACAAAGAAAGTAAACACTTGAAGAGTGAAGCAAAAGAGAGGAACCAACGTTAACAATTGCTAGGTTTTAGAGTGACCTTAATTATGATAGTAGGGATAGAGTTGAACTTTTTCCTTATAATTACCTAAATGACTTAGTTCAACTATGTGTGAGGGTAGAACAACAATTAAAGAGAATTATCACTAGGAAGTTTTGTAGTGTTAAGTTTCTATTATGTTTCTTTGTTGTTTTATGAGATTGACATGATTCCTAGGTTGCACTTTTCCTTTGAATACATGAGATTTAAAGTTTCATCAAAATATCATGCATTATTTATTATATTTTCTTTCTAAGTTGTTAAGTTTGAATATGGAAAAAAAGACATTTCTCTCTAGAAAATTGAAAAGAAGAAAAGAAAAGCAAAAAAAGGGAAAAGAATTGAAAAACAAATGTTGTTGAGTTTTATGAATTGCATGAGTATTTGGGTACATGAGTTAAAAAGGTATGTTTTTTGAAAACATGTATAATTTTTTATGGAATATGTCATGGTGATTTGTTTTACCATAATCAGAACGAATGTAAGACTCTATGTGAGTCTAAACTTTTTCCACCATAATTAGGGAGTTTGTAAGGCTCTATATGAGTTTGAGTTTGTTCCACTATATCCAAGGAGTTTGTAGGACTGTGTGTAAGTTTGAGTTCTTTCCTCCATAGTTAGGGAGGTTGTAGGACTCTACGCAAGTCTAAGTTTGTTCCACCATAGTCAGGGAGATTACTCGAAGGAGCGATTTGTTCCACCATAATCGGGGAGGTTATTCGGAGGAATGATTTACTCCACCATAGGTAGGGAGGTTACTCTGAATAGCGATGTATTCCATTAGTTGAGAAAGCTACTCAAAAGAGCAATGTATGATTCTTTTGAAGACGTGACTATTTTCTATAGGTTTTATACGAATGAATTCAACATTACAACTTTTGAATAGCAAATGTTTGTAAAAAGTTGGAATCTCGTAAGATCACCAAAAATGAATTCCGCACCGTAAAAGTATATCAAATGGCCTTTGCCGAGACATAACTATTTTTCATAGCTTTCATGTCAATGACAACGGTACAATTTTTGGATTACAAATAAGTTTGTAGAAGGCTGGAAAACCGTTCAAAATGCCACAGAAAATTACTTTTGCACCATAAAAATGTATCAAGTGATTGACTGATGAACTTTAATCATTGATATGTTAATCTTTTCATTTCCTTAACATAAACTATTTTCTATATATTTTATACGAACTAATCCAATGGTAACAATTTTGGGTTGAAATATGTTTGTAACAACATGAAAAGATCATTCAAACTGTCAAAAGAAATTTACTTTCACACCATAGAAGTATATCAACTAACTAATTTCTTCCGAGACATAACTATTAAATACATAAATTTAATTTTTTTCTATTTCTTTATTTTGATCTAGAAAATTAAAATTATTTAAAAAAAAATTAACTTTTTAAAATTTATATTTCAGTACCATTTATTTAAACTTATGTTTTAAACAAGACGAATATATAAGAACATGTGTGGATCCTGCTATATATAGATTTATATATTTTATATTATTATATATAATAAAATAAAAGTCAAAACTTGTTTAAGAAACTAAATACAATTCCTTTGTTTAGAAGTCATTGTGTATCTTACATTTTCAAGTGATTTACAAGTTATAATATTTTATCTTTCTATTCAGCTTTTGCATCTATAGAGAATCTATAGAGAGCATAAATACTATGACAACTTTTCTTAGTTGATATACTACAATCTACCAGTAAAATAATATTTCATTCTTGTCATATTAATATTCTCACCTTAACCTTTAATTCATGAATGTTTAACTTATTCTTTCAATTTATTTTTATTTATCATTATGAGAAAATCACCTACAATTGATGCATATTTTAAAAGAAATACTATTGAAACTCCTAAACCAGTAACTTTCCAACTTTTCCATCAATCACACAAATAAACAGAACGATCTAGGAAAACATATTTCTATTTAGTAATTGACCAATGTGACAAAATCCTAGAGCTTATATCAAAATTAGACCTTATCAACCTACTAAGATAATGTTTTCACCTTCTAATATTGAAAATCATCATCTACACTTACAATCTTCTTAGTTTAAAAAGTTTTTTAATTAGTTAGAATATTCACCCCCACAAAGATGATGCATTTTATTCACCTTACTACTTGTTTAATAATAATTATAGTGATTAACATAATGGAAGAAATTTTTTTGTTAAAGTGAGATTTAGAAATTGGAAAAAGAAAAGGATGGAAAGAATTGTACATTTTTATATCGTGAATGAGTTCACCATAATTCAATACATAAAACATGTTAAAAATTTTATGATGATTTAATGGCTCAATATCAATATATTGAGAAGGTATTCAATAGACAAAGTGTTGAAATTATTGCAAAGAATAACTTACACCTAAAAACTTCCTTCAAATAATAGCTTATACCTAAAAAAAATTACATTATGAATTTGATGTTACATTTCATTTTGAAATAAAAAATCTATTAACAACTTCCTAAACTATATCAAAGATTGATAAAAACAATAAAATATTTGACTTATTTAATTAATCATATAATTCAATTGATATTAATTCTACTTTCAACTTTTACATCTGAGAAATATTTTTCAACTATAAAAATTATGAAAAATAAACACAAAGATGAATTTCTAATTGATAGTTTGATTATCTATATTCAAAAAAATATTGAAAAATTTGATAAAAATAAATTCTAAGACATAAAGTAATGATGTACACAAACTTAAATAAAAGATTTCATGTATTTATTTATTGTGATTTAACTTTTATTAAATTTATTTCTTTTGACCCCTTTCAAATTTAATTATTTACTCTTTTAATTGTACAAAATTGTATTTTATTTTATTTTTTAAAAAATTATATTTTAGAGATCTATTTTCAAATAAATTTATTTAAAAGCCACCACTCTGAAATCTTAATTTTTGTAGCTGAGGTTAGATGATCTTAAATAATACAAATATTATATTAGAAAAAATAAAAGAGTTGTTTTAAATCAACAAAATAATTTTGATCTATATTTCAATTACATTGAATTTTGTAATCAACCTTCTTTTTATGAAATTTGTGTCATTATCCTAATTTTATAATACAAATAAAAAACATCAATTACATCATTTCAAAATAATTTTAATCGCCAAATTTATACCGTACTATCATTTTAAGTAAAATCTTGACTTTGATAATTGTAAATAAAGGAAAAAGAAATTGAAAGAAAGATTCATTTAATGTAGTGAGTCACACAGCAAATATTGGAGCAACATCAGACCACAACCACATCATTATATGAAAAAGTAGAACTTAGGTAACAATTAACTGCACATCTAAACTTCTACAAGTACCATGAACATGGGCCAAGCATTCATTTTATAACAAAATCTTGTAATTAAATAGAGCAGATCATTCTCAAGAAACAGGAACTAAGAATCTTAATCTCTGTTTGTTGCTCAACGGTAGCTACCTAAAGGGTCAGCTGTTTTCCCAGATCTAGCATCAGTCCATGCTTTTGCAATTGTTTTCTTCATCTCATCGTCCCCTTCCTCATACATATTCTGCAATTTTACATGTATAATCAAAAGTCAAATTGAATGTTTCCAATGGTATATGCATACATGCATAAAGTTAAAACCAGAGTAGCTCAAGCCAAATAAAGATGAAACAGAATCTGACCTTCATCATGTCCATGATTCCCGCCATTGGGTCTTTCTCTTTATCCAGATTTGGCTTTAGCTGTAACATCAACACGAAAGTTACAACTTTATCACGTTGACTAACAGGGAAAAGTGATTTTAATCTTAGCATCTTACTACCTTGTCCTCTTTGAAGTGCAAATCTAGCCAATTTCCTTTGGAAGCCTTCACTAATGTGATGATTGCCCTTTTGGGCTTGACCAGAACCTTACATTTCTCCGGTACTATCTCCTTATGCAGTTTCGATATTGCACAACGGTAGTTCTTTCCTTGAACATCATGGAACTTAACATCAAATGACATTGACTTAAACTCAGATTCAATCTTATTCTCATCAATTCCCTCCATTAATACATATATCTGTCAAACAACAAATAAAACAAGTATAGCCATTAGGATAAATTTGATACTTTTGATAAAATTATAGCTGCAAACTTACGGTGTGTGCTTTGCTGTAGGTTATTGATGTGTGAAATTGCAGCAGTTTTAGAGAAAGACACGGAAGCAGTGGTTTCTTGCTTCTATCTTACACATGTTCAAGGGGGAGCAAACGTGCATTAAGACATGCTATTAAGCTTAGAACAAAATGGAACTTGATAACTGTACTTTCTATCCAACATTGTTCGACACCTCTAATCTTCTTCCTCTAATTTTCAGAAGTACTAAATAAAATCAACTTGAAATCAATGATGCTAAATGGTAGCAGCGCTATATGCCACAATATGGCGGAATCTTAGCCTTCTGCCATTGTAAGATACAGGAATGCCGAATGACGGCTTTCCTTATATCCTATTATCTTTCAAAAATTTCAATTTAATCTTTTATTTTATCTTTCATGTTCATTTTGATCCTTTTATTCCATTATACTATAAACATTAGAAAACTTGCAAGTCCGCACTTTTATGGTTTAAAACCACCAATAATTATTTTATCTTTTAACGAGTTTAAACAATTTTGTGGTTTTAAACTACCTGAAATCACTATAAGCACATTTCCAGTAACCCTTTTCAACTTTCCCTCTTCTCTATCTGATCTCTGCATTCTTTCTGACACCAATAAACGCAGAAAAGATGGCCTCCGTTGCTGCTCTACAACAATCCCTCCTCTTCATCAAGTCAACCAAACACTTCTTTCGTCCCTTCAAACCACCATCTTCTCCCTTATCTCACCAATGCTAAAAAACCCTGAAGATCACAATTTTTTTGCTACTTCAAACATATGAAAAGCCTGAAGTTATTTTAGCTTGGTTAACGTGAATAAACAATATTTTGAAAGTTTTAAACAGCCTGCCATTGCTATAAACACATCACAAATAACCCTTTTGAACTTTCCCTTTTATCTTTCCATTCTATTTATTCTTTCTCGGAAACCAACAAAGACAGACAAGATGGCCTCTATAACTGCTCAAACAAGATCACTCCTCTTCATCCCTTCAAACCCCTTCTTCTCCCTTCCCTCTCCAATGTTCCAAAATACGACATGCATACTCCAACAACCTTGCCTAAACTTCATTAAAATTCTCAAAGGGTAAGGTCTCTTCACCTTGGCAAACTCCATGACCTCATTGTGTTCCCATGATTCAACCGCTGCACCACCATCTCGTTGATCGACATCACCACCATGTGTGTGGGCCTAAGAAATTCTTTAAAATATATGCCTAACAGTCCCGGGAGAAGAACACAGGTTATCTCCAATACCATCAAACAAATTTTCTGATACACTCAAAATCCAAACTTAGTGATTTAGCGTGTGGCTAACTAGAGTAAATTAACAAGAAACTCAGTTTGATAATTAGCCAAAGGAAAATGGACCCTATTCATAACGAGTTAGATAATTCCAGACCACCAAGGATCCTAGTGTGGCCAATTACTTAACACAGTCGAGATTCGACCAATCTCAATGTAACATGTATTCCAGACTTTCACCTCACGAGAAAGAACAATTACAACTCAACTACGAGTCCGGTGAGATTAACTGAGACCACGGTAGTTAAGATCATGTAATAATTTCTCATTAAGCACAGCACAACACAACACACCATGGAGAGGAATGGTTGAAACAATCAAAAGATGAACACGGGTAGAAAACACCATTTCAATCAATGACATTCAGATACATACTTTAAAACCATTCAAGCCAATATCTCCACAGATAGAATTATACGACTCCTTACCTTTACTTTGTCACCATCCTGATCCCAACTGAACGATGCTAACGTGGAATAGTTCAGTGCAGGTGAAGGTGACACCTTAGCTCCGGTTGAAATTGGTGTAGGAATCTGAGGAGCGCGGGCAGCATTTGCATCTGATGATATCTGCAAAATCACCTCATAAATTTTCACAACGATCGAAACAATGAACGAGAAATGCTAAATCAGGGAAATTTGCAATGTGTGTATAAATTGAGAACCTTCTCGAGGTTGCGAATCTCAGAGGAGAGTAAAGAGAGGGTTCGAGGTCTTTTGGCGATGCTGTGGAGGTGATGAAGCTCCTCCAAATCCAACGTCAAGTCTTGAGCCATTGTTTCACTGAATAGGAATTGAAGTAGCGAATTCAGACAACTACTCTCGGGACTCTGTTTTCTTTTATATTGGTTTTGGAAAATGCTAGAACAAGCAACTGAAACTTAGTTGTATCTATTATTTATTTATTAGGGTTTTTTTTCCCTTTATCACGGAAGATTCTAGAGATAACAGGATCCTGCGAATGGGACCTGCGACCTAGTTTTAGTTTCTCAAATATTACAAAATGATGGGCTCAGCGTACATTGGGCTTGATTTTCATGATGTCTAGAACAATAAAAACCCACCTTCAACATATTATATCTATTATTTTAATTTTATCTATACATAGATATTTAAAATAAAATTATGTGAACTTTATGTTATATATATAAATATAATATTTGTTAGCATGTAAAGGAGAGAAGGAATATATAGCACACCTATGAACAAGGAATATAAACTCTAATATAAAAGGAAAAGAAAAAATTAATCTACCCAATGTTAATACAAGTATTATTAAGCTCCTTCTTAAGTAGGAAGAAATATATCAACCACTTGATCTTCAACTTTGATATCAATATGTTTAATGAATTTGTTGTTCGGTAGGTCCTAAATATAATGATAGTCTACATCTTTCATATTAAACCTTTCAAGGAGGTAAGGAATGGTGGACAAACATATAACATGGATGTATAAAAATAATATCATTTAGTCCATATTATGCTTTTATAGGTTGTTACTTAGATTTCCATAAAATTAAAGCATCATCTAAGAAAATTGCATATCATGTTGTGGATCTTCTTAAGGCAACTAGTCTTATGTGCATTAGAATATGTTATCATACGGAAGTTCCTTCCGTTTGGACAAAATAGTCTTTCTCGTTGTGCCTTTGAAATATCTCAACCAATAACGTACAATAGTTAAATAAGAAGTATTTTTACTTTTGCATGTATAATAATGGATCTAGTAATAGGTATCTAACATCTAAAACTTGTTGGTGTAATGTGGCTCTAGGAAAGGATGAATAGAGTCTGTAACCAAATTCAAACAATACTCAAATAAACAAAATATTCAAAGTAAACAGTAGGGATAGAGAAAATGCACACAAAGATTTTATATTGGTTCATCTCCCACTTAGGTTATGTCTAATCTCTTAAGAAACCTACGAAAAAATTCCACTAATTACCTTTTGATCAGTAATGAGTATCACCTCTCCAAGTTACACGAGTTTCAACCTCTACAAGTACATGATTACAAACCATTTCAACCTCTCTACGTATCCTTCTTAATCTCCCCCTGAGATCAAGAACTCCCAATTACAATGAATAATCAAAAGAACACTCTCATAGAAGGAGTGCACAAGTCAACTCACAAGTTACAACTTCACTTAGTGAAGGATGTACAATATGTACGCTCTCAACTCAATTCACTAATCAATATTGACATAATTTCTTGCACTTTAATCTTATTGAAACAGCTTCATTAATCTTCTTGTGTGGTGTTGCATCCTTTATATAGTTATGGCATTTGATAGTTGTAGAGATTTGAATTGAAGTTCTTCATCGCGATCTTCATGATTTCGCTTGATAAGAAATGACTTGATTAAGTTTTTAATTTGATACTTCAGTTTGAATCTTCAATGTCATTATTCAATAGCTCAATTCTAAATCCATTGATGCTCTTTAGGATATCTTCATTCCTTACTTGAATGAGCTAAATCTTGATTTGATTATGCTCTTTTTTCAATGTTCATAATTGTCCTGTGAAGGAAACTTGGTGCAATATGCTTTTGCATTTAAATTGTTAGAGCAATAATATATCTCAATCAACCAAACAGATCATTCCTCAATCATCTCCTAATATTCATTTCATTTGAACGTTTGATTAAAAACTTTCTTTGTTCAAAATGTAATTATCACAAAATAACTTTCTTGAATGTTATAGCTCGTATAATTAATTATGTTTTTTCAAATGGTCATATTAATGTCAATTAAAATGATCAATCAGAGATTAAAACACTTAGCAAAATATCAAAGTGTGTTCTAACCCGTTTAGGTCATTTAACGCTTTGGTTGTTTAATGACTTTAGTAATCTTAGGTCATCTAACACCTAAGTCATCTAACACTTTTTGTTCTCTAAAGACTTAGGTCGTCTAACAACTTGGATCATCTAATGCTTATATTTGGCGATTGCCTTTGTTGTATCGTCTAACACATTGACTTGTCTACTGCTTAGACTCGTCTAATGCTAACACACTAAAACTCGGCATTTCCATTTGCTATACTTCCATCTTATACTAATATTTATAATAGTTGAATATGAACAATGAAGCATGTGAACACATATGTACGGATTATATATTTTGATTAGCAAAACATATTCATCAATCACTTTAATATATTATAACAACTAGACGTTCTTTCTTAATCATCTGACATTGTTTCACTTCTAACCAAAGACTTTCTCATATGGTAGAGTGATTATTTTGTTATCATCAAAAACTCCATTGGATTATAGGGGCCCTTCTACTTTAACAAAGCTAGTTTCGTAAGTGTATCCACTTGTAAAAATGTAGGTTTGTTGGCAAAAAAAATTGTATCATCTATAGGTTACAAGAAATAAATCCCTTAACAAAGGGTAATAAATTTCTTATTTCTTACTATCTCAAGTCCTGTCAAATATTGTAAATCACCTACCATCTACAATTTGGTCAACTTTTGTAAAAGGTATATAGTCTTTGTAATTTTGATTTTATTTGGACCTAATGCAATTATATCATCTATATACATGAGTAAAATAATGAAATTAGTTCCAACAAGAAAATGAGAAGAGAATAATCATTCAGAGACCAGCTAAGATCATGAGATTTTAATAATTGTGAATTTTCAAACCAGTTCCTGCTAACTTAGTACAAACCATATATTTTTTTCTTGTCCACATACCGAATTTTTTCTAGTTGTGGGAGTCATACAAATTTCTTCGTTAACACCTCCATTTAAGACATTGTTTACGTCACATTGCACTATATGCCAATTTTTCGTGTTTGCTATTGCTAAAAAGGTCCTTTCTTTGGTCAATTTAGTTATAGGTGAGAAATTGTATTTAAAATCAATGTTAATGTAACCTTTAATCATTAATCTAGCCTTTAACTTATCTACATGTCCATCCTTAATCTGTTTAACCAGGTGTACCCATTTTGAACCAATGCATTTCTTTCCCTTTGGTAGTATGGTGGAGTCTAGGTTGAGGTACCTTTTAGGGTTTTGGTTTTAGCTCCCATGGCAAGTCTCCATGCAAGAAACTTATGTACTTGGTCATTAAAACAATTGGTTCATATGTTGACGTAATATGACATGTGAAATGTTTATAGGATTCTCTAAGTTTGTGATAGGATGAAAACTCTTGCGTAGGGTAAATAATGTTGTTGGCATAAGATTGCAATCACAGTCTCTATGATACGAAAGTTTAATTGCATTTCTTGGTAATTGTCTAAGAATAATAGTTAGGTTGCCAAGATCAACAATAGTTTCTTGAGTTAGAAGTTCTAATGTAGAAATGTCTTGTTGTTTGTTATGTGGTGCTTGATTTGTTTGTGAGGATGAAGGAATTATAACTTCTGTATGAATTGAAGGTAGGTTAGCGATGAAGGATTTTTGTTTGGTCTGCATTGTGAGATGTAGGAAAAGTTAAATGAACCACTGTATTAAATAAAATTGAGTGATTTTTTGTATCAAAGTAATTAAGTCCAAGGTAATTTGTGGGGAGTGAACTAGCAATGTTTCTGTTATGCATCGATTGTTTGTTTCTAAGTGAGGTTTTGTTTTTGTTTGAAATAATTTTTAGGCCTTTTATGTGTTATCAGAACACCTCATGGATTTGTTACTTGATCCCAACCTTCTGAGGAGATTAATTGAATTTCATGATCCATAGAAATGATGGTCATTGTAGTTTAGTTGCAAAGTTCTATGATGGTTAAGAGCCATCGAGTTTCATTGCAAAATCAGCGCAATTGTTGGAAATAATGGTCAACCACATGAGAAAACTAGCTAGGGTGAGTTTATGAGACATAACCCATCCAAGTTCACTAGGAGTGCCAATCCAGATTAAGTTGTTGTCTGGATTTGAGAGATGGAGAAAATCTTTAGAGAAATCACTAGTTTTGAAGGAAGGAAGATGGTATTCTCTTCTTAGTTGTTATCAGGTTAAGAAGAATTTGGTGGATGGGAATGTTAGAGATGATGGAAGCAAGAGAAGAAGTTGTAGACTAAGAGGATTTCAAAATGAGATTTCTGGAAAATTATTTTCCAGGTAGTGCTAAATTGCAAAGGAGGATGAATTCATGAAGATCAAATATGAAGACATGTATGTGCAAGAATATGCGTGGCGAGGTTCTATGGTACGAGTTTTTGAAGAAGGATTATGGTACGAGTTAATGAAGAAGGCAAACCTAGTAGAGAGACTAGAAGTTCCACCAATTGGGGTGGAACAACACCAAAAAGTAGGGTAACAAAATGGGAAGGCCAATGGACATCAATGAAAGCCATATGATAGGCCTCAACAATCATAATTAGCATGTGAAGTATTATGAGTGTGTAAAAAGGGAGCCTCTTCAAATAACTACTAAGCTTCCTCGATCTTTGAATTTTTGTTTCACATTTATTTTACAATTTTGTAAAGTTAATAAAGTTTCATAATGTAAGACATGGATGTTGGTGCAAGAGGGCTCTAGAAGAGGTGAAGGTGAATAGTGCCTGCAGATATTTCATACGTTTTGCACATATATCAGTTAGTAAACAATAATGTAAAGGATAAACATTACATACAAAATTTATACTGGTTCACCCTTAATGCAAGGGCTATGTTAAGCCTCTTAAGCAACATGTTTAAGAAATTTCACTAATCAAATATCCCAATTAGATTCAACATGAGTACAGTCTCTCTAGACACCACGAGTATCAACATCTTGGGGTAACATAAGTATCAACATCTTCAAGTATCATGTGTATCAACCTTTCCAGGTTACAAGCATAAACCCTTTTAGGTATAATTCTCAATCTCTCTCTAAGGTCAAGAACTCTCAATTAGAATAATGAAAAACACTCTTAAAGTAAGAGAATCCAATCAAAGCTCACATGATATAATTTACTATGCGAAGAATGTTACAAATGTTAATCATACACCCAATGTCACTCATAACTAATTGAATTTGATTTTATAAGCTTAATGCTTCTTCTATGAAAATTTCTTGATCACTTGTATATTGTAATTTTGTTTGTGCTTGTTTTCTCGATCAACAATCTCTTTTCTTCATCTAGCTTTTGGTATTTATATTTACTTTGAAAAATATGATCGTTGATGTATTTTTATCCATGAATCTTTTCTTTTTAATTCTTTTTCAAACCAATATCTTCATCTCGCTTTGCATAAGGAAAGTCTTGAAATAACTTTTGGAGTATTTATTTCTTTAACTTATCCATTCTTTCCTTTCTTGTATTTCTTCTTCGATTTAAACTTCTTCATTCTTCAATCCTTATTACCGTTGTAGCTTTGTATATAATCTTCAAAATATTCTTCATAAATATTTTTTATTTTTTATTTTTTTAGAATATATGGTTGTTTATGAACAATTCTTAGATTGATGAATTTGAATCATATAAGATAATCTTCTACATTCATAATCTTCAATTCTTTATGACTTCAATCATTAATATAGTTGATTTTCAAAAATTCTTTATCTTCAATCAATCATCTTTCCTCTAATTCTTGATTTGCATCTTAAGGTATTTTGTGTTCTTTTTTATTTAATCTTCCTTTTCTATGTTTAAATATCCTTCACTAAATAATGTACCAGACTCACTTCTATGTTTCTTCTTATCTATCATCTAATTCTCTTGCAAATTTTGCTCAATCAACTTTCTTGTTAATAATGTTAATTTTTACCATTATTGTAGCCATATTTTATTAACAAAATCAACTCTTCTTTAGCTTTTAACCTTCTTATTCCTAGAGTTTATATTGCTTTTGTAAATAATTAATTTTGGGTTACATTAATCTAATTTTAGCACTAATCTCCATTATTTTGTATAAATTTTTTGTCAGGAAGCTTTTGTCTCAAACTACAATCATGAGAAGCAATCAAAAACCTAGATTAAAAGAAGCCTAAGAGGCCAAGGCCAGGTCTTAGTGTATAAGATCGGGCACCAGAGAGTCCAGGAAGCCAAGGTCGGGCGTTAGTTTTAGCGTCGGGTGCCGAAAGCCCAAACCATTCTAAGAGGCCAACATCGGGCGCCAATTACATGAGGTCAAGCTCCACTTATGCTGACATGGCAGATTTTCCCTATTTCTACTTGGTTGCTTTAAGTAAACATATCTTTGGCAATTTGGGACGTGATTTCTCACTCTTTGAGAGCTTGGAGGTGTGCTAAGGCTTGTGGGAATTGTCCCTTCTTCCTCCTTGTATCTTCATCTTCTTCCATCTTTCATTTTGTAATCATGGAGAGTTAAACCCATTTTTTTAAGGGTAGATGACACTACTAAACTCTCTTGTATTTTGCAAATGTTTTGAATATATACATGCCTCTTCCATTAAATGCCAATATTCTTTTTTCCTTGCTTAATGTTGGCTTGGTTTGATCACCCATTGCATGATAATTGGTTCATTGGGTATTGGAAAATATCTTTTGAAACCTAGAATTGAAACAAGATACCTAATGGAGCTTGTGTCTAGGAATGGAGCTTGACCCATTGGTTGTCTTAAACCCTAGTTCATAAAGCGGGTTTGTTTGTTAAAGGTTCAAGGGATTGACTCTTAATAAGGAAACCTAGGCTCATTCTACTAAGGGATTAGAGTTTGAGTAGACTTTGTGGGTTGGCATTAGTATATTAATGGAGAGGGTGTGATTTCTTTTATATGCATGAGAATTAGGTCGTTGAAATTTAACCCTAACAAATAACATTCCATATCAATTCTTGTCTTTTCCACTGTCTAAGCGTTTTAATCGCCAAAGTTCACCTTTTCCTTGTTTATGCACAAATTTACTTTCTTGCACAAAAACTCAAATTATAGATTTATTCTTTAGTTTAAATTAGTTATTAAGTGCGCGATTAGGTAGTCCTACATGAGTCTCTTGGGAAACGATATCTCAGTCTTACCGGTTACTACTTGCACAACCTAGTACGCTTGCTAGAGTGCTAACACTTGTATCGTTTGGTCAACTTTTATTCAAAACTTTTGGTTAGTGTACTTGTTTGGTCATTGGTTTGACTTCCACAAGGTTTGATCTTTCTTGACTCGTCTGATCAGTTTTATTCAGCTGGTTAGTATGACTTGTCTAACTAACTTCACTCGTCTAGTCAATATGACTTATTTGTGAACTTTGACTTATTTGGTTATACTTTGACTTGTTTGGTTATGCTCTGTCTTGTGTCGTCTAATCACTCTTTGACTTGTCTTATCTACTCGTTTCATCCGGTCTTTACTTTCATACTTGTTTTGTCTCTTCTTCACAAATATACTTTTGATAAATGTTAATTCAAAGCACAAATTAGATATAATAATCAAATATATCTTAGATTACTTCACAGTGACTAATCAACACATTATATAATCACAACTTATAATTGGCATATATTAGATAATGTTTAATCACTATATAGTTTGTTGACATGTGAAGACCGGGTGGTATGTCTCATGAAGATTTGATGAAGCTTTGTTGAACTAACTTGAAGCCATTGCTTTGGAATCATGCCTTAAATGATGAAGTTATGAAGATTTAATGATATTCAAGTTGAACAAGCCTTGAACGTGTGCCCTCCACATGGATCAATCATTAGGAAAGAATGTTTGATGTTTGTAATTCACTTTGTAGACTTTGTAGCATTAGTTAGATGTATTTGGTCTTTATTGTGTTTTTTAATCTGCTGAAATGTTTTTCAACAGGTTAAAAGGTGTCTTTTAATATGTTGAATGGATTTTCAACAAGTTAAAAGGTTAGCTACAATAGTCTTAAATTGTGACTTATTCAATCAATTGATTTATTTTTTAATTGACTTATTTCGCTTAAGTCAAGTGAAATCAATCGATTGATTTGTAAATCAACTTGTTAAATTTTGTAACAGTTTGACTATAAGTGTTGTGATTTTCGAAAGAGAGGTAACTTGATCATTTTTTAGCGTGAAATTGTTCTGGAAACCTTGGAAATCTCTCTCTTTCGTGATCATTTAGATTGCAGTTGTTGAAGATTAATCTTGCATCAATTCTTGGAGCTTTTGGCTTGTGTTTATAGCTTTGAGAAGGTGTTTGTGGTAGGCAGGACTGTGCTACCACTGAGGTTTGATCTTTCTCAAGCTTTGTGTGTGTGCCTGGTGGTTTTCCAAGTCTGCAAAAGGGTTCTTGCTGTGTTGTTGTGATTTTTGTGTGATTCAAGAGTCTTTGGTGTGTGCTTTGCTTATTTTGAAAGTGTAAGAGTATAAACTTTGTAAATCTTTTGAAATAGTGCAAAGTTAGTGTAGCATCCCTGTCGGATATTACGGGTTTAAATAATAAAATAAAATCTCATTAATTATAAATCCATTTCCCAAAAACGCGGGAAATTTTAACTTTTATTTAGTAATAAATGTTCTCAAAATCTCTATTATAACTCGATATAAAATCCATAATAAAAACCAAGTCTAATAATGTAATTTACTACGACTGTTCCAAAACATAATTAAAAAAATGATAAAAACTCTTCCCAAGTCTAGCCCCGCTCCGACTCTAAGCCTCACTAGATCCACCTACAACATCATCTGCTCCCGTGTACCGCGTACACGATCATCGTCAAACACAAGCAGATAGGGTGAGCTAAAAAAACAAACATATATATATATAGCACAATTATATATATATCACACAATCACAACAAAGGAATTCCTTCCTTTGATTCCATACCACATGGCCACAATCATGTTAATCGTGTTTTACGTCTTCTAGTGAGTACCTCAAGATGTCTTGCTGCCATACCTATCGGCCACAACCGATAGAGCACGTGGGGGAAACCATGCTACGGATCACATACCGTATCACCAGGTGGAGTTCCCAAATACGAACATAGTTCGCAACGTCCCAAGACTACCAAACTCGTCAGCTAACTACTGAGGAGGGCAATCTATCTGCACCCATCTGTATTGGCCATAACTAGCACACTCACACGCCAGGTGGAGTTCCCAAATACGAACATAGTTCGCCAACCCGAGCTCAACTCAAGAGTTCCTTGTGTTCATCTGCCATCTCAAGCTCAACTCGAGGGATGCCATTCCGAGCCACAACTCAAGGAATGCCACGTGCTTAACCCCTATCCCGAGCTCAACTCAAGGGATACATTCCGAGCCATAACTCAAGGAAAACCAGCAAGCCGACCTTTAAGATATCCTAGAAGCCATGTAGATCACGCACATCATAGCAAGCATAACACCAATCTACTGCAGCAAAACCGCTTAGTGGTGCTCATGAGGCGCCAGGCGCTGCCTGCCTCCAGACCGCTTAGCAAGGGACACGTCACTACTGCAGTCATCGCTTGGCGGGACTCCCCTCACCGCCAGGTGCATGCATACTAGTAGCCCTTTGAACCTACAACTATCGCCTGACAACTCTAAGGCACCGCTAGGCGATGCACCAATACTGCGAGACATACTGGTTTTTCCACTGCATTCGATTTTTCCAAGTAATCCCAGTTCCCTAATGCATCACCTAGTGCTTAAGCCCACAAGATTCATTCAACCCCATTATGACTTGTCCTTAACTCTCTACAGATTTGAATCTCTAAGTATTCACTTTAAAACTTTCTTTTTATGTTTATAGCACTAGACTACAACCATGAAACGCATCATTTATATGTATTGAGACTTACCTCTCTTGTACTTCAGACACAGTACCCAATACACAGATCAACCCACACGAATTACTTCAACTTTTAGACCAATTCCACCATTAGTTATTTCCATGTCCCATTAATTATGCCCCCTCTCCAATAGTCCAAAGTGCTACTACTTTATTTTTCATACAATTCCTACTAGTCTTACCTTGACACTACAATTAAACAAGTCATGTTCTCTGCCCATAATTTTAGCTGCTCCAAGTCAGCTCAAGTATACAATATTCACTCAATTCTAAGTTTAAGTCAACTCCTTAGTTCATACATTATTTTTCTTCCATTAACCATTCAAAACATCCTAAAATCCATCCTTCCAATTCCATTTAGGACTACAATAGAACCCAACCCCAATGCCTACCATCACAGCCACGTAGTAAAGGACCTGCTGAGCTGGCGCTGTTAAGACTTTGACAAGTGAACCAAGTCACGCAAGTAGTAACCAATAAGACCGAGATATCGTTTCCCAAGAGACTCGTGTATACTAAATATTTGCGTAATTAATGACTAATTTAAACTAAAGAATGAATCCATATTTTGAGTTTCATTTAAGAAAGTAAATTTGTGCATAAAAAATATAAAAGGTGAACTTTGGTGATTAAAACGCTTAGACGATGGAAAAGACAAGAATTGATATGGAATGATATTGTTGGGGGTTAGATTTCACCGACCTCACTCCCATGCATATAAAAGAAAGCACACCCTTTCCATTAATATACTAATGTCAACCCACAAGTCTACTCAAACTCTAATCCTTTAGTAGAATGAGCCTAGGTTTCCTTATTAAGAGTCAATCCTTTGAACTCTTAACAACAAACCCGCTTTATGAACTAGGGTTTAAGACAACCAATGGGTCAAGCTCCATTCCTAGACACAAGCTCCATTAAGCATCTTGTTTCATTTCTAGGTTTCAAAAGATATTTTCCTATACCCAATGAACCAAGTATCATGCAATGGGTGATCAAACCAAGCAAGCATTAAGCAAGGAAACAAGAATACTAGCATTTAATGGAATAGGCATATAATATATTTAAAGCATTTGCCAAATACAAGAGAGTTTAGGGGTTACATCTACCTACAACAAAATGGGTTTAGCTCTCCATTGTCATGGAGAGCCCAAACTTACAAAATGGAAGATGGAAGAAGATGAAGATACAAGGAGGAGGAAGGGATAATTCCCACAAGTCCTAGCACACCTCCAAGCTCTCAAAGAGTGAAAAATCACGTCCCAAACTGCCAAAGATAGTTTTCCCTCGAGAATCCAAAAGAAATAGGTTAAATTTTGTCACATCAGCACAAGTGCCGCTCAGCGTCCAAAAAATGCGAGCCAATCAGCGCTCAACGCTGGATTCTGGCACTCAACGCTAAAAAATGCGAGAAGAATGGCGCTCAACCTTGAATCTGACGTTGAGCGTTGAAAATGCGAGAGGAATGAGGCTCAGCCTTGAATTCTGCTACATTCATATCTTCAATTTTGGCTTTTTTCTTCTTTCTTCTCTGGTTGACAACTTCTTTGACTTGAGATAAAAGCTTCCTATCATTAAATTGGACACAAAAATGGGGATTAGTGGTATAATTATATTTATGTAACCCATATTGTATTTATTCACAAAAGCAAAGTAAAAGTGAGGGTTAAGTGGGTTAAAAGCTCAAGAGGAATTGATTTTGTTAGCAAAAGATAGCCAAGATAATGGTAAAAATCTACATTATCAACTCCCCCAAACTTAAAAACCTTGCTTGTCCTCAAGCAAAAAGGTAACTTGGCCTAGATGAACAACACAATTGCAATGAGCTAGCAACTCAAGAGAACATAGTTAAACAACCAAAACAGATGTTAATTGTGCTTGCTCTTATTTGAAAGCACATGTGTTTCATTAGCAAGGCAAGCTAAAGCTATGGTGCTCACAAAACAAAAGCTTCACAAGTGCATGCAAAATTTTATAAGGGATCAACAATCATGGCAAAATGTTTCCTTGATCAATGGGAACCACTTCTCACAAGAACAAGTGTTTCACTCAAGCCCACTGGTGTATGGATATAAACAACATTCTCTCCACCATTACAATGTCATGCAATTTAATTTTGTTTTTTGTTCAAAATGGCTAAAACTTTCACAAGCATGCTATCATCACAAGGGCTTTTATGGCTTGTATCGTGATTAGGCTAAGAAGAAAATTTGGTTTTTCAAGATAACAAAAGTACCTTGAGCTAAGAGAGCAACTAATCTAATCATGAAAGTATTTTTCTCCCTTCTCCATTGAACAAATGAAACCAATTACCAACTTGCTTGCACCAACTTTTATTCTTTGTATCAATTTTTTTTTTGATGAATTGAATCAAAGACTTTACAAATTTTCTCATGCTCCCATATATCAACAATAATTCCCCCAAACTTGAACCACACTCATGACTAACAATTATTTGCTCTCTCAAGCGCAAAGTAAGGTAGTCAAAATCTTCACTATGCTCAAGGTTCAAGGAATGACACATTTTGTCTTTAAGGCTCAAAGAAGACTCAAAGAGTTTGCACAAGAAATCAACTTGCAAAGGATTGGCTCAATTATATAACAGGAAAAAGAAAGATGGCCTTGATCATCTATAGCATGCAAGTAAATGATTAGCAAATGAACTCAAGCAAAAATCAATTATAAGTTCATAGTGATGACATTCACACAAATCAACTCTGGGGCACAACCTCTCACAGGGTATTTTGGGTTCCACAATTGTCAACAAATGCCAAAATCATTGATCACAATTAAAATCAAACATCACTATATCAAAATGAGAACAACCACAAGCTTATGCTCACAAGCAAATTCAACATCATTTCATAACAAGCACAAAAGATGATCATCAAAAGTACCAAGTCAATGCAAGATATTAGTTCACCAACCAAGCTACAGAATTCAACAACTATCAAATGAAAGTTAAAACTGAAATTTAAAATGAAATCTAAAAGCATAATTGAAAATCAGAACTATTCACAAAACAAGTCCTGCAAAAGAGAGTCATCTCTCAGCTCCCAGCATCTCATGAGACGCTATACTCGCTTTTGGCGGAAGAATCATCATCGGACCCTTCCTCTTCATCACCGGGCTCCTCCTCATCATTAGGCTCCTCATCATCAGCTACAGCAGAGGAAGTCGTTCCTCCTCCTCTAGAAGGGTTGGCCTGGTCCCTAGGCCATGCGACTCTAGCCTCGACTTCTTCAGCAAATAAAAGATGCAGCTCAGAAATGCAGCTCACAGCCCCAGCAGAGGACCACACAGCTCACAACCCCAGCAGAGGACCACTGGCTAACACTATAGTGTAGTAACAAAAGAATATGGTCCTGAATTTGACTCAACCAACACATTTTCACCGGACATAACATGGCAAAATCAAAAGAAAAGTTTGGTAGAACAACATCACACGTGAATGAAAAACTAAGCAGTGCATATCACACACAACAGCGGCGTAACAGCCCCATCTCAACAGCAACACATAATTCACAGTAAAAAAAAAAACTTAACAGGAAAAGACAACACATACACCCCTAATCTAATCTAGACCAAACAACATGATATTGGAATGAAAATTAAAGAAACAACCACTAATCCAACTGAAAAATAAAACTCATTATACTTTGAGCTAGATGCAAATGTGAGGAGTGTCGAGAGTTCAAGGAATTTGAGGGGTAGAGCGACGGCAAAAGACCCTGGCTCGTTTCAATTAGCAAAAGATTGTGGCTGTGAGAGGAGTAGCGTCTAGTGAGGGAAATTGAATGGTGGTTTGTGGTGTTAGTGGTTGGCAATGATGGCTCGAGATTTTTGGTGGAGAGGTGGGCGAAAATCGTGTGCACGAGTGGTGGTGGGTTGCAACACAAGTGTGGTTCGAACGTGTTGTATTGGTTCGTGTAGTGATTGAAAGTGAGAAAGGTTAGAGGTGAGCGCGGGTTCTGGTTTGCGAACTGAATGGGGAAAGCAAGTGAGGCAGGGCTGAGCGGTAGTAAGCGTTGGGAGAGGCACATTTGGGGAAAAAATGTAAATTTAAGGATTTGAGTTTGAGAGATTGGAATTGGGAGATGGGTTAGGGTTTGAATTTGAAAGGGATTGGGAAAAAAGGAGTTAGAGCTCAACATTGGGAGAGTGAAACCAAAGGCTGTAAAATTGGGCCCAAAAACATTGCACACAAGTCTAAATGAGCCAAAGTTGCTGCCCGAACTGGCGCTGAGCGCCCCCAACCAACGCTTAGCGTTGTATCAGTAAAAACAGGATTTTCTGGTTTTCTGGTGTGGCGCTGAGCGCCCAAAATCGGCGCTAAGCGCTAAAGCTGTAGAGGTGTATTTTCCCCACTGAGGCTGAGCGCCAGAAATCAAGTCTGAGCACTGAAACTGTAGAGTTTTGATTTCTATGCTTTTTCTCTCAACCTTTGAACCTTGACACTCAACACTTATGCAAACATGTATTCAAAGAAAAATCAAGCTAAGACTAACTTAAAATACACCTTAAAACCACACTAACAACATCAAAAGGTTGATGCACACATGACTTAAAACAAAGAGAAAAACATGCTCAACTTGACATCAATTTTCACAAACACACCAAATTTCTCAAAAATACTTAAAGCAACAAAATGAAATAAGAGAAAAGGTTGAGAATGCTGGGTTGCCTCCCAGGAAGCGCTTGTTTAACGTCACGAGCCTGATAGGTACGACGCTTAAGTTTGGTTGGTGCTTTTGGTGTGCTGCTTCCCAACCTCACACTTATACAACTTCAATTGATCACTAGTCACCAATTTAGTCCTTCTAGAATAAGGAGCTTCAATTTCAATCCTTTCATCAACTTTGATGTCTCTAATAACCCACAACCTTGACCATTTTGACTTGAATCTTCTAGGAGAAATCTTCAAATTTTCCTTTCTCATCACAATTGGTTGGCCAAGTCTAAGCTTATTAGTTCCCATCAAAGAGTGGTGGTGGACTCGAACATCATCTTTCTCTTCCTTCTTTTCATTCACTTTCGCAGAGAAACAATTGGAGCACTTTTCAAGCAACTTTGAAGCTTGTCAAGGTCTACTAGTCACAGATAAGACTTCATTGACGACCTTAAGACTAGTTTGTTCATTAGTTGATTCTTGCACAGCTTCAAGAACATTGAATGTCACCTCCTCATCTTGGTCTTTCAATTTTAGCGTTTCATCATCCACATTGATAACAACCTTTGTTATCTTCATGAATGGCCTCCCAAGAATGAGTGGTACCCCTTCATCTTTCTCCATTTCCATCACCACAAAATCAATTGGGAATTTAAGGTTATCTATTTGCACCACCACATCTTCCACCACGCCATAGGGGTATTTGACGGAGCTGTCTGCTAGCTGCAAGGTCATCCTTGTTGGCTTGGCTTCGAGACCACCAATCATTTTAAGCATAGATAGGGGCATCAGATTAATGCTAGCCCCTAAGTCAACAAGATCTTTCCCCATATCTTGATTTCCAATGGTGTAGGGGATGGTGAAATTACCCAAATCCTTGAATTTTGGAGGAAGATTTTTCTGAATAATGGCACTACAATTCCCTTGCACTTCAATGGTTTCCTCTTCTATGTATTTCTTCTTTTTGCCAAGGAATTCCTTCATGAACTTTGCATAAGAAGGTATTTGTTGTAGTGCTTCAAAAAACGGGATCTTGATCTCAAGTTGCTTGAATATGTCTTTGAACCAAGCTAATTGTTTCTCCTTCTCTTTTCTTGAAGGATTTTGAGGATAGGGAAGGGGTTTCACAACAACTTTGTCTTTTTGTCTTTTCTCTTCACTTTTATTCTCTTCTTCTTCCACGACAATCTCTTCATCAATTTCTTCCTCCTGAATCTCTTCTTCATTCTTTTTCTTTTCTCTAGCCTTCACCTTTTCTTTAGAACCTAGCCCAACCTCCTTTCCGCTTCTAGTGAGATGGCCTTACATTGCTCTTTGGGGTTGGCTTCGGTGTTGGCGAAAAAAGAACTTCCTCGTTGATCAGCCAATTGCTTGGCTAATTGCCCCACTTGCACCTCCAAGTTTTTTATTGATGTATCAGTGTTCCTTTGATTTTGAATTGACATTTGCAAGAACTGCTGCATCATGTCCTCAAGCTTTGAGGTTCTGTCAGTCAAAGAGGGATGGTGATAACTTGGTTGAGTTAGGGGTCTATTAGAGGGTCCTGATTGACCCATGTTCTGGTGAGGCCTCCATCCTTGATTGAAATTTCCTTGATGGCCTTGATTACTCATATAGCTAACTTCCTCCTGAGATGTTCTTTGCATGGCACATTGTCCATTAGAATGGTTTTCCCCACACAATTCATAGCCTTGCCCTTGTTGATGTTGAGTTAGAGACACATCTTGAGGAAGTTGAGAAAGTTTCTTCATGAGAGCTTCAAGTTGTTGAGTCATGATTTTGTTTTGAGCTAGCAAGGCATCTTGGGATTGAAGCTCTAAGACACCTTTCTTTTGCAAATGGGTTCTCTCATTATAAGCGTCATTTTCACTAGCTGCCATGTTCTCTACCAACTCGTAGGCTTCCTCCGGTGTCTTCCACTTGATATTTCCTCTAGCTGAAGCATCCAACATAAGCTTTGTTTGCGATCTAAGCCCTGCCAAGGAAAATGTAATTTGTGTACGTTGATCGAACCCATGAACGGGAGTTTTCCTTAGCATTCCTTTAAATCTATCCCATGTTTGACCCAAGGACTCATCAAGATCTTGTTGGAATGCAGATATCTCTTGCTTTCTCTTGTTGACTTTGGACTGGGGGAAGTATTTGTTCAAGAACTTGGCCACCACATCATCCTAGTCATTTAAGCTATTCTGTGGGAAGGAGTTTAGCCAAGCTTTAGCATTTCCCACCAATGAGAAAGGGAATAGACTTAGGCGGATGGCCTCATTTGGCACTTGATGGATCTTCACTATATTGCATATCTCTAAGAAGGTGGCCAGATGCGTGTATGGATTCTCATGAGCCAATCCATTAAACTGATTACTTTGCACCAAGTGGATTAGAGCTGGCTTCATCTCCATATTAGAGGCATTCACTGTTGGTCGAGCAATACTGTTGAAATTAATGGACCCTGTGAACGCAACATAGTCTTCCAAAGTGCGTCTTTCATGCCCTCTACCATCCCCATGAGGGTTTTCAGCCATATCTTCTTCTGGATAAGAATCAAGATTCTGAGAAGTAGACGGAAGAGTGTCTGAAGTAGAAAAGTGATGGACAACTTGTTGTGCTTGAGCTTGTCTTTTCCTTGTGGAACTATTATTTCTGCGGGCAGTTTTCTCTATCTCAGGATCGATAAGGAGTGGTTCTGAAGATGCAGTCCTCCTTGTACGGATCCAACCCTGCATAAACTATAGAGCAACAACAAAGACAAGCTCAAACTACAAGTTAGCCCAAATAATGTATGTATATAAGTAAACAAAAATAGTAAATATGAACAAAAGAATTAAGTCCAAATAAGTAAAAAATCACACAATAGTCTAGTATTAGACACGGGTCCCTAGCAACGGCGCCAAAAACTTGTTAAAACTTTGGCAAGTGTACCAAGTCGCGCAAGTAGTAACTGGTAAGACCGAGATATCGTTTCCCAAGAGACTCGTGTATACTAAATATTTGTGTAATTAGTGACTAATTTAAACTAAAGAATGAATCCATATTTTGAGTTTCATTTAAGAAAGTAAATTTGTGCATAAAAAATATAAAAGGTGAACTTTGGCGGTTAAAACGCTTAGACGATGGAAAAGACAAGAATTGATATGGAATGATATTGTTGGGGGTTAGATTTCACCGACCTCACTCCTATGCATATAAAAGAAAGCACACCCTTTCCATTAATATACTAATGTCAACCCACAAGTCTACTCAAACTCTAATCCCTTAATAGAATGAGCCTAGGTTTCCTTATTAAGAGTCAATCCATTGAACCTTTAACAAACAAACCCGCTTTATGAACTAGGGTTTAAGACAACCAATGGGTCAAGCTTCATTCCTAGACACAAGCTCCATTAGGAATCTTGTTTCATTTCTAGGTTTCAAAAGATATTTTCCTATACCCAATGAACCAAGTATCATGCAATGGGTGATCAAACCAAGCAAGCATTAAGCAAGGAAACAAGAATACTAGCATTTAATGGAATAGGCATATAATATATTTAAAGCATTTGCCAAATACAAGAGAGTTTAGGGGTTACATCTACCTACAACAAAATGGGTTTAGCTCTCCATTGTCATGGAGAGCCCAAACTTACAAAATGGAAGATGGAAGAAGATGAAGATACAAGGAGGAGGAAGGGATAGTTCCCACAAGCCCTAGCACACCTCCAAGCTCTCAAAGAGTGAAAAATCACGTCCCAAACTGCCAAAGATAGTTTTCCCTCGAGAATCCAGAAGAAATAGGTTAAATTTTGCCACATCAGCACAGGTGCCGCTCAGTGTCGTCCTCACACCGCTCAACGTCCAAAAAATGCGAGCCAATCAGCGTTCAACGCTGGACTTTGGCGCTCAGCGCTCAAAAATGCGAGAAGAATGGCGCTCAGCCTTGAATTCTGGCGCTGAGCGTTGGAAAATGCGAGAGGATTGAGGCTCAGCCTTGATTTTTGGCACTCAGCCTTGAATTCTGCTACATTCATATCTTCAATTTTGGCTTTTTTCTTCTTTCTTCTCTGGTTGACAACTTCTTTGACTTGAGATAAAAGCTTCCTATCATTAAATTGGACACAAAAATGGGGATTAGTGGTATAATTATATCTATGTAACCCATATGGTATTTATTCACAAAAGCAAAGTAAAAGTGAGGATTAAGTGGGTTAAAAGCTCAAGAGGAATTGATTTTGTTAGCAAAAGATAGCCAAGATAATGGTAAAAATCTACATTATCAGGCGCTTGGCGGCAGACCCCGTTCCGCCAGGCGGTACATGTCTTATGTTACCGTAATCGAATGCTTCCCATTCAATCCCCAAGATTCATACACATAGGTAAACATTCGTAATATAACACGTCTCATAATTTCACATTTTACACATGAACAATTCTAGAGAATCCAATCAATCACAAAATTCATATAATTCTATGATTACATTATCACTCAACATGATCACGCCTATTATTAAAAATAATAATAAAACCAAATAACACACAATTGGCATACATAGGACTTAAACTCAAGTCCTCTCACAGAATTAAATACTCTCAACCACTTGAGCTAGTACTTTTCCACGTCATATATGTCAGAATTAAATGCCATAAAGGCTTCCACTATCTGCTTTTATTAATTAATTATTTATTTATTTAATTTTCATGGGTCTTACAGTCAGGCTCGGGTTGCCTTGGCAAATTGGATGTAGCTCAGGTTTGAGTGAACCAATATAAAAATCTTGTGCTCCAATCTTTTCTCTAACCCTTCTCTCTTGGATAATCATTTAAAGTTTAAAGAACTTGAATCTAAACCATCTTTTTCATATTCTTGAGTGTTTTGGTGGCATCTGCAGCATTGAGCATGTTTGCATAATCAATTAGAATTTGTCTTGACTGTTCTTTTTCATTATTCTTGCTCCAAATCGTAAATCTGCATTTCTATATTTTTTCCAGTATTTTAGTTGGCTATTTTTTTGTTTCAATCGATTGATTATAGCAGAACAAAATATGTTTAGTAAAATCAATCGACTAACTTTGTTTTTGATCGGTTGAAAATATATTCTCCAGAGGTTTTTGCATCCAAAATTTGTGATTGAATTGATTCAATTAAAGATAGTTTTTAACCTTTAAAGATTGTCTAAATTTTTTAACTAGCCAATTCAACCCTCCATTCTTGGTATTTCAACCATTTCAAAACTTAAACAGTCTAATTTAATCTAGTATTTTGTAATTATATTCTAAATATAATGACTTGCTTTAATGGTGGTCAATTGTAATAACAGTGACCCATCGAGACTCTTTGTTTTCTTTTTTCCCCATCGAGACCCTTTGTAAATCATTTCGTAATGAGTTATTGCAAAGAGGAGATTTAATAAAGGTAAAGTAATGTTATGGTCTCAAGAGAAACACAAAGGACCTTTAAAAATATGATTTTATTTTTTAATTTCAAAATATTAACTTTTTGGAAAGAAGAAAAGGTGAGGAAGTGTGTGATAGAAGCATCGGAAATAAAAGTCATGTATTATTAAGAGAGATTTTGAGACCTATATAATTTAAACAAAATTTAGCATATTTTATTAAATTAAGGAGGTTTTAAAAACCTCCATAGAATAACAGAATAGCGTCCCTTATTTAATTAATTTTTTGTAGTGTATTTACTTATTGGCTAATATGAGATTTAGATACTTGAATTATTTTAACTTATATTTTCACTTCTTTATGGATTTTGTTATCATTAAAGCCTATTTAATAACACCATTGTCTGATGAAGTTTTGTAGTATTTGGTTTTAACAATGGACTTCTTTTTATTTGAATTTTAATAAAGTGATGACAATTTTATTTTAAAAGTAATTATTTCAAATAAGATTATTCATTTAGCTATAAAACTTATTTAGGAAAACGAAAAATTAAGGTGTTACAATCTTAACAATTACCTTACCATCAATCTTGTTATGTACATACATAATAGAGTTGGGCAAAATGTAATGAACTGCACTTAACCATTAAAAACTGCACTAAATTAAAAAATAGTTCGTCTGAACTACATTGAACTGAAAAACAGTTCAAACGAATTGAACTGAACTATTTTTTTTCTAACAAATTGAATTGAACAACATTGCACTATAATATGAACTAAACTGTTTTACGAACTATATATTTTTTGAACTGCACTGCACTATTTTTGAATTGAACTACACTATTTTTGAACTAAACTCCATTAATTTTGAACTGAAATGTACTATTTTTGTACCAAAATATACTTCATCATTTAAATTGTTAATAAATTATTACATCAATTTAAATTATTGAATTTTTTTCTTCAAATTTTTAATTTTTTTTAATAAACTTAAAAAGTGTATTAGTAACAAATTAAGTTAAAGTATTTTCTATAATATTTATTCATGTACAATAGTTTTAAATTAACCTCTATTTATTTAATTTTACATTTTATTTTCTTAAAAGTTTATAATATCCACTTTATCCTTTACCATTATTTTAAAATTGAATTTTAATATTTTAAAATTAAAAATATATTTATACTAAAAATATTGTTATTATGCATATTTTTTCATAAATAAATATTACAAAAATTAAATACCGGTAAATATCTATATTCCTTAATAGGTATTTGATCTTTCTATATATGAAAAATATCTATTAAGAAATTATCTTCTTAGATTGATTTTAATATTTTATAAAAATAGTTTTTAATTCTGAATAAAAATACCCGAAGTATTAAAAAAAAAATTGTCAATTTCATATTGAGTTAAAAGACAAACTTTCTCATGATTTGAATAGAGAAAAAAGTGTGTAAGATTGGACTATGAATTACTGTACCTACTTTTTTTCATTGTAATTGATGGAGTGTGTATAATACAACATTTTATACTAATATTTAATCAAATTTATTTCTTTAGTCATATTGAATTAATTATTATAAAATATTTTTAATTAAAAAAGACTTAATCGTGTTAAATTGATGGTTACTTTTTTTTCAAGGACCACTACATATAGACATGGACATTTTCCATTTTCATTAATATTTCCATAAAATTGACTACCTCCATGGTTTTTCATAATATTTATCTAAGTATCTTTCTAACTCGTCCATATTTAGGATGTCCACTAATTGAATTTTTTTGTCCATAATATATAATAACATAAAAAACAAAATCAGTGAAGGTGTTAAAAAAACCTCGACATTATAAAATAAAATATTAAAAGGTCCACAAACATCAATACATAAAGTTCATTATTTCTTGTAGCATAATTTTTTAATATTTGTTTAGTTTGACTTGTATTCTTTTAATATAATTAAAACATATATTTTAGTAATAAAAATCCAATTTAAGTAAAATTTCATTTTTCATTAACATGTTATCCTTTCTTCGGATATCGTACCTAAAATTTTTGGTACGCAAAATTACCATTATATCCCGGCACACTTACTACTAATAACATATTTAATCAAAATTGAAACAAAATAAATTATATATTAAAACAAAATACATCTATAATAATACATATCTTTAAATATAGAAAAAAAGTTGTTTTCATACTTAAAATTAAAGGTTAACTAATGATTTTAGTCCTTAAATTTTGACTCAAAATTGAAATTCATCCATGTCCGAAATTTTGATGTATTTTGGTACCTAAACTTTAAAAATGAACGAATACAATCATTTTAACTTAATTACATTAACTTTTTTTACTTGTCGAACGTATTTCATGTTAGTATTTAAGTTATTTACACTGTTTGACACATTCCTGATTCAATATCATCTAGGAGATGCATTCGAAACTTAAAAAAAAGGTGAACATAATTGGGTTAAAAGAACTATATTTATTCATGTTTAAAGTTTAGGGACCAAAATGTATCGAAGTTTCGGATTGGAACAAATTCTAATTTTGGGTCAAAATTCAGGCAATAAAAACATACTTAACCCAAAAATTAAATACTAATTCATTTACATATAAACTAAATTCCTAGCATATCCATGTACATAAACACCATCCCAAACTTACATGACTTTAATGTCCAAGATCAATTTGTATTTCTCAATGACCTATGTTCTTACCTTCACTCTCTTGTTCATGTATGTATAAAGAAACCTTTTAGTTGCTCCTATGATCTTTATTGAAAGGAATCCGTACAAAATATATAACATATGAATAGTGGCTCCAAAATCAAGCATGCTTTTTTTCTTTTATACCTTTTAATCAAACTTTTTCTATTATACTTTTTTCTTTCCTCGTATTAAAAGTTGTTTGAGTTAGTGCCTGCTAGCTGTTTGCAATTCTACTCTTACTTTAATCATTGTATTTTATTTTTCTTATATTTCTAATGTTGTCATGTTAAATTATTTCAGAGCATCTCCTGATTCTTTGATGATATTAAATCTTTATGTATGATCCTAAAATAACTCTTTTCAATTTTGAAGTGTAATACAAGAATAAGCAATTGGGTGATGAACCAAACGTAGTATTGCTTGTATGTATTGCTTCTCTTAGTCTCATATCTGAATGCTCCTTTTCTTTGCTTTATCAGTGCAAACGGGAACTATATGCCTCTAAGAACCGCAGAAACTGAAAAAAAGGTCTTTCTTCAAGTAGAAGAATAGTTACCAGTGGCACTCTTCAACTCTGATCCCTTATCTTGTGTTTGCGTCATCAGAATAATCTGAAGCTGCTTTTGCAACTGTGCTTTTATTTGGTGGTTACAATCAATGATTCTACACACGTTGTCCTTTTCAGCCTGGAGTTCCAACCTTCTCATTTCAGCAGCAGTAATTTCAGAATTGCATGAGTTGCCACTGTTACTTTTAAGTTCCATGAAAGAGGACTTCAACTGAAAAAAACCAGAAACACATGCCAATCCAAAAACTCAGTAATTTCATATCAACTCACATCACAAAGGAACAAGAAAAGAAAAGGGAAAGAAGAAAATATACAAGATATTGATATGTTTGAATAAAATTTGATGAAGAGCATTGACGTAACATCCAAATATAAAGTACTTAAACTTATTAAAATTAACAAGCAAACAAACTGTCTAATAATCAAGCAATATGATCAAGAAAGCACTCACTAAGATCACATCATGAATTTTTTTTTCTAAATTCATGCAAATTCTTACCAAGAGAAACTGCTAATTGCTTTCATTTCAATTTTATACATAACATGTAATTACCAGGTTCACTCTATTCCTCAAACTCTCAACTTCCATTCTACAATTCACCACAAACCTCTCTGCAATTTCCTTGAATTTCCTCATTTCTATCCTCTTGGCCTCGTAAAATCTCTCTCTCGTGTCGCGCAATTCCTCGAGCTCCTCCACCTCGTTCTGCAACGACCTAAAACGAGGCCAATTAATCAACGATTTCAGGTTTTGAATACGCACGTGGCTACCTGAGTTGCAGTGAAAGTGAATCGTGCTTGGCTTCGAGGTTCTCGATTTGACATTTGAGAGCGAGAAGCTTGAAATTCTGAGACGCGATTTTGTGATCGAGCCAGGAGCACCTCTGTTCTGAGGCCCTGATGTTTGCGAGCTTCGAAGCCAAAGCTCGGGACTTGTCGGCTTGCGACTCCTTCTCGGCCTGCATTGTAGGAAATGAAGATTCAGATCTTGGCATGGTTGTGGGGAAATTGAAGGGGAAAATAGTGAAAATGTGGCGGTGAATCGAATTGGACCTGGAGAAGAGAGAGGCGTTGGATTCGAGTACAGTCCATCTGGTGGAGACGCTCGTGGAATGCGGAGGAAAACGCCATTGATACTGCAAGCAAACAATGACAGTGAAGTAAAGGTGGTAGAGTGGTGGTGGGAAATCACTGTTGCGATGCCAGAAATCAATGAATACAAACGAAACAGATTCTCACTTGCACTGGAATTCTGAAGAACGGAAAAAAAAAACAAAAACTAATGCTGAAAACAGACGCCATAAATATATATATATATATATATATATATATATATATTTTATGTTTATATATTTTAATTGATATTTTATATTATTTGTAT
>Ga0209589_1000423_pt1 | contig 58382 bp, 31 predicted proteins | sample CowpeawhiteBW_FD_187525 | JGI IMG/M metagenome (GOLD analysis project Ga0209589, IMG submission 187525) | Root nodule microbial communities of legume samples collected from California USA - Cow pea white BW (SPAdes) (version 2) | ecosystem: Host-associated > Plants > Roots > Nodule | place: USA... | reverse complement strand
AAAAAAAAAAAAAAAAAAAAAAGAACAAGAAGAAATAAACATAGTACGAAAAGGGAGGGTACTACAATACAACAACTGCATGCAGTGAATTCTAGAACAGTCTAGAAATAAAACTAGTGGATGTTAAAAAATCATGTTTGTGGTTGAAGCAATCAACATTTATTATTCAAAATTTAATAGTTCAATAATAATAACATAGTTAAAACTGTTTTAATAACATAATAAAAATTAGATCAAGATTATTAAATAAATATATCATAAATTTATAAATAAAATACTATTATCATTAAATTTAATAATTAAAATAAATATAGAAGTCTAAATCAAATATGTATAATAATATTTTGTTTCAATTTTAATAAAATGCTATTATGCCTACCATGACAAAAACAAGTTTATATAACATAGTGTTTTCTATCTCAAATCATCTAAAAATACACCATAAATTTCATATTATTGAAATATTATTAACCAATGAACAAACATTTCATAGTTATTTTTTCTCTTGAAGATCAAAATGCATAAATTTTCTTAGATCTAGCAAAAGGATAGCTACGTACAGGGACAATTTTTTAAAGAAAACATTAACCTAAATAATTTTAAATGAAAACAACATGAGTAAATAAGAGGAACAAATAAAAAGAATGATAAGATAATTGGCTTTTTTGCATTTCATGGTCCATTTGAGGTTAAATTTGTAAATTAGGATCCGTTGAATTTTTTTTTGACAAACATGATCAAGTCGTTAGGGTGAAAGACGACATTATAAGTGAAATTGTCCTCCACTCAACTGATTTCTTTTTTTTTTTTAAATAAACAACGTCGTCGTCCTATGTGAAGACGGTTTCCGTTATGTGAAAAGTGAAGTCATCCTCTAACGTGACAACTTCAATTTTCCTGTGTGAAGACCATTTTATTTTTTGTTTATAATGTGGACACAGAAACATGGACTTAAAACCTCATACAAGGTTGGCTCACAAGAAACACACATCTATCTACTCAAGAGTTTTGTTAGAATTTTTTATAGACCAATATGACAAGTTTACATTGTTCCTTATTAATTTTATCCTCAAGAAAAAAGAAAATATAATTCTTTTATTGTTTTTATATTACAAGAAAATAGATGTTCAATGTCAACTTAGTTGATATTAAATAGTTATTAATATCGATTTAACCGACTTTAAATGATTATTACGGTCAGATTTGTATGGTATGTGCATGCGACTCTAAATTCATGAACACTTGTGTTAGCTTTTGAAAATCAACTTTAAGTAACATCGGTTTAACTATGTTAATTCATCACTGTTTTTCTAATTGAAGAAGTATAATTTTGACATATTTTTATTTTATAAACTATTTAATTTAGTATCAATTAAACCGAAACTAAATAAAATATTTTTAATATATTTTGTGTAAATTTGACGGATGTTAATGATACAAATTTCAAAAATAAAAGTTATTCTACAATGCCTTTATGTTCAACAAATATAAACGAAAATTATAGAAAAAATATATAATGGATGAAATAAATGAGTGTTCCACAAATATAATTTCTTTCTGTTTTTTAATTGTTTGAGTTTGATACAGAAATAAATAATAATAAAACCAACTATATATTTTATTTTCAAAATCATTTACATTCTCACTTACACCATATATGATATTTCATCTTTGGGATATGGTTCGTAAACTTAACAATTTTATTGTATAACCTATATTGAAATTTTTTTTTTCTTGTTTTAATTGAAAAACTTTATCAGATGTTTTTATATTTATATGTTGATCCATGTAAAAATGAAATATTTCAAATACAATTTAAATACAATTAATACAATGAAATATTTTCAAATATATATGAAAACTCTTTTATCACTTTAAGAGTTAAATTCAAATACAATTTAAATAAATATTTTCCTTTTAACAATTAATACAATGAAATATTTTCAAATATATATGAAAACTCTTTTATCACTTTAAGAGTTAAATTCAAATACAATTTAAATAAATATTTTCCTTTTAACATACTTACAAACAAAATCTTGACAGAAATTCTATACTCTAATATAAACAATACCTAATAATTGATCTTAGCAATTATTTCAATGTTAGAATGTTATGAATAAAACTATATCCAATTGCTGCATAAACCCATTAAATTCTATTATTTCAATAATTACTTAGAACGTTTCATCACATATAACTATATAGATATAGTTAAAAAAGATGTTAAAAAGAATGAGCCGGAATGCGAGAAGAGTCATTTCTCAAACTTTTATTTATTGGATGCAAACCATTTAGCCGACATTTTGGACAAGATTTGATGAGTTTCGAAGGCTAATTTTGTAGAAATATTAAAATCAATTGTGAAATGATTAGAAAATGAGATTAACTACATTAATACTTTTTAAATAATGTTTACACATGATGACAATTTAAAGTTATCTTTTGAAAATTTCATTGGTTTGGTGAAGATATCATAATTAATCAAAATTTACCACATACCAACACTTTATTTTAGACTACGTACTTATATTCAATTCAATACGTATATGTGTTTGATACTTTATAATACTTATCAATGAAGTATCCAATATATAAATAGTAATACTTTTATAATGATAATAATTTATAACTTTTATATTAACAACATTTAACATATATGATTTAGTTTGGATTCACAAAATATCAATCATATATTTATGTTTTTAAGAATTTATTATATATTTTTTATATCACATATCGTATCTTATTATTTTCAAAATAAATGTATTCACATTTCAAATATGTATTATATCGAATACACGTATTTTATTTGTATATCATAGGTCAAAACTAAACCGACATTAATAAATTATTTTAATAAAAAAAACACATAAATATTATTTAAAAATGTATTCATGTTCGGATTGTTGTTGCATCTATTTACTCTTTTCGATCAACCTTTATCACAGTCATCATCATTATTATCACTTCAAAATTATTATATTAGTCTTATAATTAAAAAAAAAAATTACTCATCACATATAAAGAATTTATTTCTCTATCTCTCTCTATATTGTACACATATGATGAATTTTGACCAATAATTTCATTCTTATGCTTGATTTTTAATTAGGACATATGAAAGATGTTAATCAGGGAAGAGGCCGAACTTTACAAAATAGGCATACATGTACTTTGACATGGTACTAAAATTGTACTGAAACATAAAAATTAAGGATGGTTGTTTCTTGAGGTTCACTTCGACATTTAGGTGAAACCTACGAATCAGTGGGTAAATGCCAAATTGTTTGTTGAAGTGGACAACTTTTATATATATATATTTATGCTCACTCATTGGGTTAGAATGGTCGTGGCAAACATAATGCTATGTGTGATAACTACACAAAATCTAACAAGTTACACAATCCACTCTCGTAAGTCTATGAACCCATCAAATCAATTTATTTTTAACCTAATAATAAAACTTCATAATCAAGCAAATTAATTACAACCCCATGCAAACTGCTTATCTTTACTCCTTCACACTCTCTACGAACCAAACCAGGTGGATTAACAGAAAAGCCTGAAATCTAAGCCACTTGAAATTCGTGGAAAATTTTGGTTATTTCTGTCATCTCATAGAAAATAATTGGTTCTCTTTTGTTGCTTTGACATGAATAAATGCTGTGTTTCATCCCTTTATTCAACACTTTTGATTGAGAATTCAATCAATAAACAAAAAGTTGCGGTTAGGGATGAGAAATCAGTAAGTAAAAAAATTACGAAAAAGTATATATATTAATATTCTTAATATTTTGTTTTTTCTTATACGTCACCATGTGCACCCAAAGCCATTTTCTAGGGTGTATATGATTGTTGTTGTATTGGCCATAATAATTGACTGTTCTAGAGAAACATCGTTGTCAAAGATTGCATGCACAATCAATGATTTGAATAGGATCTAGTTCTTGTACGATATTGAGAAAAGAAATTACGAAGAAGCAATTTTTTTTTGAAACACTTTTGTTTCCATGGAGGATGTTCTTGTTTCGTGGGTGGTTTTACATGTTAGGAATGTTGTCAAAATTAATGAAGTGTTCTGAGAAATAAAATGATGGAAGTTGTTAAACACCAACCCCATTCTAGATTTGTAGTAGGATAGGGTGAACACCAAACTTCAAAAACGTAACACAATGTATCACGGCTTGCTTGCTTGAATTTAATTGATAGTTGAATCTTGACTTTAAATGCAGTTGCAACTTAACAAGCATGCATGAGAACTGTTGATTGTAAGATAATTTATTGAAATTGTAAGAAATGTATGGAACACCAAAAACATTTTAAGGATAAATTATTGTTTTTAAATGCATCAATTTTCCAAGCTTTTGGGACTTAAACATGCTATGCTAGTAATTAGACTCATTTTACGGTAACCCGATTAGCTCAAAACTTTTTCAAATTAAATTCATATATAATGTCGTAAAGTTTCAGTCTAATTGAATGCAAACGCATTTGACCACTACGAGAAATATAATTTTTATTGGCAGCGCATTTTCAGCTGTTATACTAAACTATGAAAAAAAAATTGTGTCAATTATTTAAACTGCTACAATTTTTACATTGCATTTTTTAAAAATAGACATGTTTCGTTCAGCAACGTCTACCTCTCTTGATTCAGCAGCAGTAATACAGAACACTTTTTTACGGATTTTTGGCTAATATTTTAGAATGTTAAAATTTTGGTTGAATTACTATTTTAGTTTTTTTTTGTTTAAAATTATCAAGTTAATCCTTTAGTTTTTTTTTTCTCAATTTGATTCTGATTTTTTTTTTAAATTGATACAATTTGATCATTTCGTTAAATTTTTTGAAGCGGTGCAATGATTTTTATCAAAATTAACACTAGGATTATATCAATTACACCAACAAAGAAAATCATATTTATTCACAATTTCAATATTGATGAACAAAACCTTGATTCCGTTCAAAAATATTTTAAAAATACTACCAAATTGCTTAATTTATTTCAAAAATCGGAACCACAATGATACTAAAAAAATATTTGAGGACCAACTTAGTATTTTTTGAAAAAAATAAATATGTAAAGGTAATCCCAACATTTTTATATAAGTTAATAAAAATATTGTATTTAATTTTTTTATGATAACAAAAACTAATAAAATTATAATTATTGTTATTATTATATAAAATTAAATATAAATAGTTTTTATAATCTCCCTCAAAATCAAGAACTCTAAAATAAAACAATGAGAAACACTCTCAAAGTAAGAGAGTACAAATAAAGCTCAATCGTGTATACTTCATGTAAACTTCACGATGTGAAAGATTTTACAATAACTAAGTACGCACATACTATATTTTACTATTATTGAAATTTTACTCATCTATTTATTTTTCTCTTTCATGTTTTTTGTTTTGTGTATTTCACTTTGTGCTCGTAATCATTCTCTATCTCTTTTCTTATTCACCTTACTCTTTGTATTTATAAACATGTTAAAGTATATGACCGTTGATGTATCTTCTTTTCTTATTTTTTTTCTTTTCATATTAATATCTTTAGTTTGCTGTTTAGTTAAGAAAGTTATGATATAATATTCATAGTGTTTAATTTCTTCCATTCTCGAATTACTTCTCCTTTCCTTTTATGAATTTTGTTACCAAGGAATTTTTTTTCTCACCAAAATATGAAATGAAGAAATATTGGTTATATTATTTCATATAATCCGTTATTTAGAAAAAAGAAACACCTAAAACATAACACTAGACAACGACACATCTCGAAAGCCCACGCCACCTTTCCTAGGCAACGACTACGAGAAACGACACATCCTCGCACAGAGATCGAGGTCACGTCAGCCCATGAAGACTCACTTACTTCCACGAATTTAGAGGAGGTTGATGTCAAGTCGGACGAATGTCAGGTACAAAGAGGAGAGTATCACCTTGTTAAAGGGGCAAACAATTTGAACTAACTAACACTTTGGAGAGAATCTCAACCTAATCTCAGCCTCATCCTGGTCTCATCTCGACCTAATCATGAATTTTAAATTAACTGTTATGCTCGATCTCATAATATAAATATATATATATATATATATATATATATATATATATATATATATATATATATATATATATATATCATAGCTAATATAAAATGTGTTATGTATCATCTATTTTAGTCTTTGTCCCATAAAATGTGACACATCCATGTGACTTCATATCAATTAATGTAAAATCACACATTATATATTTACTTTTAACCAAATCTCACTTCCAGTATCACTACTAAAAATACTCATATTTTCTGTGAATTTTATTTTGAAAATTTTTTTAGGAAATACTTATAAATTTGTTATGAAAAAAAATTGCAAGAAATTGCTGCCATTTTTTTTTTGCAAAATATTTTATATAAAACACTTTTCACAACAAATTTTACAGGAAATACTTACAAATTTTATAATTTTGTAGGAAATAATTATTCACGAAAGAATAATCCCAATTAAAATTCTTAGGAAAAATAACAGAAAAAGTTTTTTCTTTCAAATTTTAACAATTTTGTAACAAATTTCATGTAATACGAGAATTTTTACTAATGTATCAATGTGATGATCGATATAAAAAGTATATTAGAGTAGTGATATTTTTTTCTAATATGCTTCGTGAATTATATTACTTACATAACTTTATAATATTATTTTTATCTTTGTTTTTTCATCTTTCCCAGATTGTTTTTTCTCTATTCCCTTTCTTTATTCACTAATTAAAAATATTTAATAGAAATTGTTAGAAAAGAGAGTTACACATTGAATTACACATTTTCGATTATTTTGACACAGAATGTAGGATAAGGTTTGCGAAAAAGAAGAAAGAGAAAAGTTGGATAGTAAAATTTGATGAGAGTGAAAATGAAAATGTGGAAGGAGGGAAGTGGTATACAAAAACCATTGGCTTCATTGATGTGTGGAAACAGAAAAGTAGTCTCCGAGGGCGACGCTTCAGCAGTGATGCAAACCAACTAAAACAAAACAACAACGACAACTTCATTTTATGCCGATAATTCAGCGTATAAAGTTGGAACATCAACCTTCTCATTCCAATGTTATTTCTCGGAACAATTAATACTTGATTCAGACAGAGGCAGAAACAAAAAACATTATCGTAACTCATCTAATTTATTTCGTTCCTTCTCTCTTTGGAGAGCTCGCTACTTTCGCTTCCACTTTCCCAAGCTGCATGGCTTTTTTTCATCTTGCTCATAGCTAATGCCCTCTTCTTTTCAGGTGCCAATCTCTTCATGCATCCATGCATATCCTTCATCTTCCATTTTTTTTTCTTTTTCTTAATTTCGTTATCACTGTGAATTCAATGCTCAACTTTATGTTTCTTATAATCAACGCTGTCATCATTCATCTGTTGAATGCGCTTTACATTTTTCTTTTTTCTTTGATCTTGGCTTGGAATTAGTTTCTTTGATACCTGTGAGAAGTTTCATATATATAAAAGGAGTATATTCACATTTCTTATAATTTGAGCTTTGAAGAGATTCCATATTTTCTGCTGATAAACTAAATAAAAAGTACTGATTTTCTTTCATTTAGAACCAGAGATGCAAGGTGATGAACATGAGGTGCATGGCATGGCGAAAAGAAGCCATATATATTTTCGTTTTACTACATTTTAAAAATGTTTTTATTATGCTAATGATTTTACAATCGTTTAAATTTATCTTATTTTCACTTCTTTCTTTTTTACAAATACTTTATTTGTAATAACCATTAAGATTCTAAGTGCCCTAATTACATTTTCTCTCTCATTTTTTTATCTTGATTGCATCAAATAAGAAAAAAATAATCTAAGAAGTCATACTAATGGATAAAATTGGATGCTTGTGTTATGCATATCATGAGGAAATGAAATCACATAAACTATCTATAAATAAGAGAATTCGATTGGTCTTGATTTGTGTAGTGAGTGAGAAAGTGAGTGTTGAAACGTTGGAATATATATTGATAGCTTCATTGTTGTTGTGATTAAAGTTGAAGAATGGATAGCGGTGTAGGGTACAAATTAACAGGGATTAGGCAGATAGTGAGGTTAAAGGAAATGCTGCAGAAATGGCAGAACGTGACTTTAGGGCAAAAAGCTTCGATCCCCACCATTTCTGATCAAGTGCCTAATAACGATGGAAGTGGATTGCCACTGATAAACAAAAGGGTAGTGAATATTATGAACACCGAATCTGACACAGAAGATAGCTGCCAAAGTCCTGAACCGCTTCCACCACCCGACGTTCCAAAGGGATACTTGGCAGTGTATGTTGGACCTGAGCTTCGAAGGTTCATCATTCCCACCACTTATCTCAGCCACTCTCTCTTCAAAGTTTTGCTCGAAAAAGCTGCAGACGAATTTGGCTTTGATCACAGTGGAGCCCTCACCATCCCTTGTGAAACTGAGACCTTCAAGTACCTACTCAAGTGCATCGAGAATCAGCAGAAAGACCAACTCAATGATAAAACTTCACAACCTGAAAGCTCGGGAACTGTGGAAGAGTAAGTAGTTTTCCAATATTTCTGCACCTACGTCCAAAATCATAGCCTGCCTCAAGGTGCAAACCTGGATCTCCTTCCTATACCATTTTTTTTTTCTCATTTCTTGTGCATATCATTCTAGTTAGGAATATTTTCAAACACCTTGCACGCAGTTGTTATTAAAACTCCATTTATTCTATGTTTTGGTAAACACACTTTTCTAACTCAACTCGTTTTGTTTATTCATGTGGATATATATGGAACCACTCCAATTTTTTTTTTTTTTTCACTAAACCATTTAGGAATGTCAAAAGCAGCATTTTATGGCCTATATCATACGCAAAAGTTAAATTAAATCTAGCTGTCATGTGCATTTATTTATTTTAAGTAAAACGTTTATACATATCTCAATATCACAAAAATTAGTTTATAAAATAAGATTTACACTTCAATTATAATGTCTATTCTCTTCAAATCATGTTTAAAGATGTGACTTAGTGTATTTCTTTATGTCTTTTAGATTTATGCATCGATCTGAGCATATGATGGATAAAGTGATACACCAGTACGAATATTATTCCTTCTACAGTTATTTTATTGAGATCATAGCAAAGCAAAATATGCTTCCAACTTTACTACATTTTCAATGACTTATCGGCTTCTCATTTCACAAAAAGTTGTACGGATAATTTTTTTTATAATTAAAATAGGATAACAGAATTTATTATATTTTATATTATTTTGTTAGAAACAAAGGAGAATTTTTCATTAGATTCATTGGCACAGTAACAATGTAAGAAATAAAATAGAAACGAAAATTATGTAGTTGAAAGAAAAAATAAGAGGTAAAGAAACCAAATTATAAATAATGAAAGTATTTGGAATAGAAAATTTATGAAAGGCATGCCAATCAGATTCATTGTTGCTTCCAATCAGATTCTCGGGGCTCAGTAACATATGTTGCATGATGAGAGGGAAAATAGTAAGAAATATAATGATTTTTTTTGGGAGATTATTTGGTTTAAGAAAATGAAAAAAAAAATTGAGATAAAATTACCAAAGTACTCTTTAATTTATTATGTATAATAAATTAAAATTTGCTATTGGTGCAGCCAATTATGCAAACCTATAATTGATTACTAAGTATTGAGTTAATCTACAATCAAAAAAGAATGTCATAAATTAGGATGTAAATTATGATCATAATCAGTTATAGTTAAGTTAGAATTTTTTGTTGACGTTATCATTTACATAACTACATACTTAATTAACTATTGTAAAACATAATTAATTTTGTTTTAAGATATAATCAATTGATTAAGACCGATCCTCTTGGTTGTGGACTATTACAAGCGTGTCTTGTAATTGCATATATTCTTCAAAAATAACCTACAATGGATTGTCTACTCTATTACCATATAATAGAAGAAGGATAATAAGGGTATTTTGAATTTTATGAAAGTGCAGATAGAAGTTATGGGGTGCAAAAAGAAATACTAAAAAAGGCTTTCAATTCTGCCCAATGTGTATGTTTACTCTTTAGATTTGGGCTTAAAAAATGAGCTTACGATCACTCTGTTTCAACTTTTATATGCTAATAAAGTTAGAACAAAAAGGGAAACTGAAGTCATCTAACGAAGAAGATAGTAATGTAAATTAAATTTGAAAGTCAAAGAAACTATACTTAAAAAAAATATGATAGTACGTGAAAAGTGCTTTCTAAATTATTTTAATTAAAAAGAAGTGTTTACAAAACTACCATTTAGCTTCTTAAACCATGTTTTCAAATAAGGTTGCAAAACTACCCTAAGTTTAGTGCGAGAACTATGTTTTTATTTCAAATTGTTTTACCTTTAAAAAAGGTGGACACAACTTTTTTCGAAAACTATCTGATTATAATTTTATTATATATATAGATATATATGATGTTACTTAGTATCGTACAATTTCTTTGTGAATTAATCAAGAATAAATTTGGATTGAGTATATATGTTGGAAGAGTTAAATTTATTTTTTTCCCCTATTTTAGCATTATTGTTTCTCATCGTCTAACGTAAATATACAGTGTTGTATTTTTATATTATATTCTTAACGAATTTAAATTAAAATACATTTGATTTTCTTTAAATTTACTTAATTTATTTATCTATTTATTTGGAAAAATATATTATTTTCATTTTATAGAACATGAAACGCTATTCTTTTACATTAATTTATTATAATCAATAATACCATTATTATATGTAAATGACTCGATCATGCTCTTGAACAACGTATTAGTCTAGTTTTAGAAATACTAATAAAGCCCAACTATTATTTCAGGATTCACTGTTCATTAAATTAAAATTTCTAATAATTATTTTGTTTTTCTTTAAAATTATTTTTCTTGTCCAATAACCCTGGTTCGGATTTTAGTTTTGTTATGGGTTAAACATATCTGATAGATAATTGAGTTACTTAAATATGTTGCCAGGAATTTGATTTTTTTTTTTTTGAACTACGTGTATGAAGAAATTTCTTCATTGTTTTTTTCATCCCGAAAGGAATCTCCAACAATCGGTTAAGAAATATCATTGTTGAAAATAAAACTTTTTGTATATATATAATATGATCTTATTAATTTTTTTGCCAAATACAATAATTGACGCATACAGAAGAACGGAAGGAGAGAATTTGTCCTATTTGATTATTTTTATAATATAAAAAAAAGTTGTTGTACCTCTGAATATTATTTCTATTTCAATTTTCCTATGTTTTTTTATCTCTTGATATATTAAGACTTGCCAAAATGGTTTAAGGTGGTCACGAAGGGCCAATATTGGTTGTTATCAAATTTAATACTTTTTTTATTGGCGATGTCAAATTATTATATTATTTTCATATAAGTTAGTTTGTTACAAATCATATTTTGACATTGTTTAGTTTGGTCAAATTTTAAAATTTTTCTTTTTGGCTAATATATATGGTTCATGTTGTTTATAATAATGGTTTTCTCCTTTGAACTCTTCAGGACTAGAGGGTATTTTAATAGAAGATGTTTAAAAAAAATTCTTCAAATTCAAAATATAATTATAGATAATTTTCATTTGACTCGTAAGGAAAAAAAATATTATTACATTAGTTTTTCAATGTGTGCTGTCACCGTAGTCCGTGTCGTAATATTTTTCAAAATAATTAATGGGGCTTAGTATAATTTAGGTTGAATAGTTTTTTCAAATAATTAATGGGAATTTGTGTAATTTAGGTTGAATATTTTTTTATTTGACTAAATATAGTTATTTGTTTATATAGAAATTAATTAATGGAATTAAAAGAGAAAACAATTAATAGATCTTTTACAATTACTTTAATGAAGATAAGAATGTTAATATTAGGTATGATCAGAAAACGTTTTCGTTTCTATCGTATAGGGTCTTATATAATAGTCGTTTTTAAGGTTATTTTATCCAAATTAAAGAAATCATTTAATTCTTCTATTTTTAGTGTCATTTTTAATAAAATTTATTCTTTCTCTTTAAAAGATGTTCAATATATACTAAAATAGAAATAAGAGTATAATTGGAAAAAAAAAAACATTATCTAGAAATTTTAAAAAATGTCAAATAAAAAAAATATTTCAAAAGTCAACTATTATATAAGAATTAGGAGTGTTTTTTTTAATAAAACTCTATATTTTCTTTATTTTCTTTAGAATATAAAATTCTAGAGACTTATATACTATATTTTCTTTATTTTTTCTCATTCGTAAGTAGACTTTAGATTGAAAAATAAGTCTCTAGAATTTTATACTCTAAAGAAAATATAGTTCCCCAATACTAAATTAAATATATCATATATATTTTAGTTGTATGTTTTATTATAAAAACGATTCCCTCGTGTTCACAATCATTTTATACTTTTTGGTAGGAAATATATTGAACTCATCTACTCGTAGATAAAAACAAAATAAGGTACACGACAAGTTGACAACTCTGATTAAGTTCATATTTTTGTGCCATGACTCAATTTTTAAATACTTTAATTTCAGTTAACTATATATATAATCTTATAATATAAATATAAAAATGGCATAAAGCCAAAAGACAAGAAATTATAGTTTAAAATGCATTCCATCCATATTTTTTTTCTACCAACTTTTTTCTATTTTATTTGTATGTTCATCTTTCGTTCTATTCTTTATTTGCTTTTTGCTTTCTTTTTATTCTAATAGTGGAAGGTGGAGTGTTTTCCTCCAACAAAAGTTTTTGCCGATAGAATATAGCTGGCACTCAGAACCTGCTCAACTTTTTATGCTCAAATTTCACACCCAAACGTTTATAATAAAAAAGATGAAAAAAAAAAAACTCATTTTTAGTTAAGAAATAGTAATAACAATGGCATTTATTCTTAGGACTACCCTAAAATGTTCTATCTTAGTTATTGCAATGTTTCTGTTTTGACAGTTGAAACGTACACAGAATTGGAGAAGAAAGTGAATGAGTGAAATGGTGGTTTTATGTGCAGTTCAGATGTTTGAGAAAAAGCCTGAATGATGATGAGCACCGCCATAATATGGCAGCTGGGAAACGCGTTGCAAACTTGGATATTCAGCTTACACGTTTTCCCTCTCTACTTTTAATTCCCAAAATCTAAAGTCTTCAATCACTTCAACCAAAACCTTTGTTCTTTCCCACACTCACCAACATCTCCAACAAACTAATCATGGCTAATCAAATAAATGTATATTTCTATGCCAGATACTATCATCTCTGCAACTTTACAGAGGTTTAGTTGATAAAAATATTCTCTAACAACTTTTTAGATGAAGAAGCTTTGTTTTGGTACCTAAATAAAAGCTGTTGACTTCACTAATGTCTAAGAATATGAACTCTTACTGTAGCCACCTAAGCCTACAGATTTCCTAGCTTCGTGGTTTTTCTGAATACTGTGGAACATTTTTTTAGTACTATATTTGGCTCAATTAGATGAATCAGAATGTTCCTTTTGAAAAATAGGTTAGTAGCCAATAATTAATGTTACTCTTGGTTTCACACTATAATGTTGACCACTGAATTTTGGAGTTATTTGTGTGTTACCTTAAGTCACTCAAATAAGTTGATCAATTTCAAAGTCTACTTGCCCAATGTAATGGGTTGAAAGTGACCCATTTGGATGATGGTTTGTTATAAAATCTTCAACAAGTGTCCATTCTCTCGAGTGTAAAAGCCATGAAAAGTTAAATCACAAAGTTTGCATTTAATTGCAGAATGTTCACCACCAGATATACCCACACCTACAGAATACATTCAATTAATGAAGTATAAGGAAAGAAGATAGCATAAAATAACTATGGCTTTATAGTAGACAAAGTGAAATTCCATGAAATGAATGAGTCCAATCCTTTAACTATAAAACAAATGGACAACACATCTCTCCTTTTGAAAGTTAAATATTTAAGAAAAAGAGAATAGATATGCATGTATCTTAAATAAAGAAATGTCGTTGAGGTTATTCATGTATTAAAATAAAGAAATCTCGCCGAACAGCCAACCATCCTTGCAGGAAATTTTAAAGTTCAAAAAACAAAATATGAAGAAACCTCGTGAATGAAAGGAGCTGAAGAAAATGGAAGTCCGAATTGAGTCAGACCATACAAAAACAAATAAGATGTTTTTATATGTCTAATAATCCCACATCCCATATCATTTAAAAGAATATATAAAGAATAATTTAAATACGTTATTTTCTTTCAATCGTATCAAATATGTTAAAAGATAAAATTATATATATATATAGTATAAAAAAATCACTACAAAAAAAATTAAAATTATTGATGAAATTTATCGATGGATGTATTTTTGTCAGTACAGTTGTATTATCAACGAATTTTTTTGACCAATTTTGATATTTTAATTATTGTCAATAATATAGATTTTAATTATCAACAAAAAAAAAATTATTGGTAAAATTCGTCAGTAATACAAATTTAAATTACCGATGAAATTATTTATCAATAAAATTTGTCAATAATTACATAACTTAAAATTCGTCGATAAATTGAGGTTGGTTAAAGAGTAAGAGAAAAGAAGAAATAAAGAAGAAAGATGAGAGAAAGAAGATGATGATAATTGGCATCAGTAATATCATTTTTTCTTGTAGTGGATAATTGTAAGAAATAAGATGTTTTTTAAATTTGAATTTTAGTAGAATCAGTTATACAAAATTAGTAATTTATGTCACCAAATTTACATCTAACAACAAAGAAATTCACATAAAAAAATCAGTGTCATTTTTCAAATAAATGAAATTGATTTACATTGAATTTATTATTGTCTTATGTAAAATAGATTATTTTATGTCAAACATAGAATTTGACATAAATAATCTATTTTAGGTTGGACAATAAGACTTCAAACATAAATTTCTTTTTATATATCAGATCGGAGGTTTTTATACTCATTTTTCATTGTCCAAAAACATCAAAAATATTCTTGGGAGTTAGGATTTTTCTTCGACAACGAAATACTGGTGGTTTAGGGATTCATGTATGTGTTGTCATTGACTTTGCTCCACGATTAAGATATGTTTTTTATTCTTTTCATTTTTATTTCTCAATAAGATTCTTTATTGGGGAATTCAAATATGGCTTCGCACCAATATCCCCTTTATTTATCATATTTTTCATTATAAGAATACGTTGTAATAGTAAAAAAAGTTTTTTTTTTTTTTACTTTTATGACATTTAAAATCAAAATTGAACCTTAGTTCTTACCTTGGTTCATTTCTATCACTAATAAAAAAAGTTAGAATTAAATGAATATTTCTGAACTTGTTTCAGTTTGAAGTACTACATACCAAATGAATGATTTTGAAAAATTTGAAGAAGAGTTGATGAATAGAAAAGCCAAACTAAGATAGAGGTTGGACCACAGGAGAGAATATTAAGTTGAGCAGGTTCAAAGGTATCCATATTCCAAAGGTATTAAATACTCTTACATTGGATTCACTTGTGAAGACTTATTGTTCAAAGGGATTGGGGAGGCATGACTTGAGGGTGATAATCATTGTAACATAATATAATCAATAAGATCATCATATAAAATTGCAAAATCGTATAAATCTATGTTTTCTTTAGATTTATTGTTACACTGCCTTTTCACCTTCTTGAGTAAATGAATTCAAATTAAATTAAACATAAATCTAACTAAATGTTAATGTAGTTAAAATTTTTCATTGTTATGTGTGTTGTCATCATATTTTATCCAATTAGAAAATAATACAATTATTATTAAATATCATTTTTCAATTAAAATTTAATATAAAGTTGAAACACCACCCAATTAAAAATTAATATATATTTTTTTTTTAAATTTTCTTTTTTCTTCAAGCAGAAATCTTTTATACACGAAATATTTATTTTATCTCCATAATTTAATTTCAGTCCTCTTCATATCCCTCGTACTTTATTATTAAAATTTTAAATGTTAAAATTAAATTAATTTCTACTCCACTATAAAGCAATAATTGTTTTATTGATAAAACATTTACTTTGCAAAAAAAAAAAAAACCCAGCATATTTTCTTCCCGTGCTCCTTATTTAGTGAACAAACATCCACAATTTAGGATCGTATTTTACTTTAAAGAAGGTTAACTAGTATCCACTGTTTAAGGTATAATCATTGAATATTAAATTTTATAAAAGTTCATAAATAATCATAATATTAAAATGAATTATGACTTTAGTAATTAGTAATTTTTAATGTATTTTTACTTTATTTAAAGGATAAAAATACCGACAAATGTTATACACATAATAATCCATTTGATGAAAAAAAATAAAAAATAATTAAACAATAATAATAATATTATATTTTAATGTACTAAAATATAAATATAATTAAAAAATTCATTAACCCAAAATAATTTTTTTTATTACCGATAATATTATGTTAATTATTTTTTATCTTCTTTATTAAAAAAGAAAGAATATTCTATTTTCTGTTAATTTAAGTTTTTTATGTTTAATTATATTTTAACTTTTAACAATATTAAAATATAATTATTTTATTATTTAATTTTTTTATGTAATAAATAAATTATCAATTATAGTTGTATAATATTAGTGGACATTTTATTCTATTAATAAAATAAAATTATGTTAATATTTATTAATTAAAATTCATATAGTATTATAATTATTTATCAATTTTTATAAAATTCGATTGTTTATTAATTACACCTTAAACGGTTAGAATACTATTTAGTAAGACCCACTTTTAATGTATAATTAATTTTAAAAGACTTTTTACTTTTATTTTAATTTGAAAAATCTAAAACATTAATAAAAGAAAAAAAAATGAATATAGAAATTTGAAACTCAATTTAAAAATATAAAATTGAAAATAAAAGTACTGTAACATTTTTTTTATATTTTTGAGACTCAACTAATTCATTTAGATGAACTCAGCAGTTAATTTGACATATCCCACCATCATAACCGGCATAACATATATATATATATATATATATATATATATATATATATATATATATATACTTTACTATTCTAAACAGAATTTTAATGAATAAAGTAGAAAAATATTTATTAATTAAAAAACCCACTTATTATTATTTTCGCAAATTGAAACATGTATATTTGATTTTAGAAGAGCCACACAGTATTATGGGTGTGTAGGGTATAGAAAAAGTGATCTCATAGTCACGGTTGCTGTAACCGCTCTCATTCTCCGCTAGACAACGGTGCCACCAAACATTAGCTAACTCCTAAACAACACATACACAAACATGCTATGCTATCAAATACTAAATATGGTAAAATAAAACTTCTTAGTTTTTTTTATTATTGTTCTTCAAATTTTTGTGGTGCTTCTTATCAGTGACATTCTTCTATTCGGTGATAATCTCTCATATCTGTGATGGTTAAAATTAAAATATTTTGTTGTGGTTGATGAAGATGAACAGCATACACGAGCACAAATTCACAATTACAATGGCAAATTGAAAAACTCTTTCACTCAGCAGGCGTAAAAATCGGCGAGTTCATCCAGCGACTCAGGTTGAGGATCGGCGTTGTGGAGCATCCAGAGCAAGTGTTCAAACAGAACAACCTCGCACGCCACGTTGATGCTGTCTTCCTCCTCCTCCGAGCTGCTGTCGCGGGACCTGTCCACCAGCTCCCGGAACAGCGGGTGTCCGATAACCTCCGCGCTCACCAGGTACTGCCGCCGTGTCTTCCCGACGTATACGGGGCGGAGCGACGAGGAGTCACCGTCGCTGGCTACGGAAGTGATGGTGGCTTGGCTCTGTTTGCTGCTGAAGGAGTTCCATTTCTTGAGCACTGACTTCAGCTTCGTTAGTTTTCCTCCTTTCGACATGGTTGAGGTTGGAGCTTCGAGAATGACGTTGTTGTTGTTGTTATGGTTTGACTTGTGAGAATGGGTTTGTGAGAACGTGAAGAGGCGTTGCGTTCCTTGGTATTAAAAGGGAGGGAGAAGGGTGAAATAGTCATAACATAACTGGTGTAATTTAGAATTGGGAATTCGAAAGTGGCCAACATGAAAGCTTGGCCTTTGGACTTTGGAGTTTGGTTGGTGTGAATTCTGGATGTTGTTGTTCAAATATTGTTGATGCATTCTTTTATCTCTTTTAGGTGTATATTTGGCTCCTTCTTTTTCTTTTATAAGTTTAAGACTTAATTAGGTTTTAATTATTTTATAAATTTCAATTTTTTTAATCGACTTTATATTAGAAAAGTATTATTAGGTAAACTATTCAATTTTTTTTTTTAATTTTGTATAATTATATGTTAATAAAATTATGTAGTTATTATTTTTATTTTTTATTTTTTTTAAATAAAATCATGTTAGATGTCAGGGTAAATTTTTGACATTTAAGTTATGTTATCATATCAAAGTTTATTAATCATTTATTACACATGAAAATTTATTAAAAACAAATTATGAAAAAGGACTACACTAAACCATAATAAAAGTTACATTTTATGAAACATAGGCAAAATATTATAAAAAAAACATAAATAAATACATAAAGGTAAAATATTAAACAAATTATATTATTCTATATGAATGAAGGTAAATTAGTTAATTTCTAAACACAATGACTTTCTTAACAAAAAAAATATGAGAAACTTTGAACTTCTTATATGGTTACATAAATATCCTCCATAAACTCAATATAAATAAAAGTTTGCATTTAGGTCCCCGTAAACTTAACATAAATAAAAGTGAAAATTTCTAAAAAAAGTTGAAAAACTACTCATATTTCACTCTGACTTCCTTTACAAATAGTGACCGACCCAAAAAGCTAAATTAGGACAATCACTAGTTGCACCATTAGTATTCACCTTTAACCAATTAGCAGATGGAACTTGATTTATGACATCCATAAATGAAGCCACCCGACCCTCCTTTGTTTGAATATTGGAAAATTTCAACACCAAAAAATCAGAGATAATATTACTCATATGCTTCTTAGATTTATTCTGAGTGATACACATTAACTTCTTAATTTGAAAAATAACTCAAGAAAACGCAATTGGTGTAAGGCCCACATATATTCTACCCCTTTTATTTTAAGGGTTGCCCCAATCTATTGGGCCTAAGGGCTGGCCAAAAAAAGGAATTCAAACCTAATCTGCCCTAACCCACTCAATCTATCTCATTTCAGAAAAACAGAACTCCCTACTCCTTTCTTGAGCAGCTGCGAACCTCTGCTAGGGTTTTGCTTCCACTTTTACATTGAGCTAGAAGGACTCCGTTGTTCCACGTAATTTAACCTCCCAATTGTTTTTCCCCTATTCTAGCTCTGTTGTCTTGGTTTCAACTGAAGTTTCCTTTATTGATCCAGTTTCCCCTTTGTTCCACTAATCTCCAGTTCACTGAGCTAACCTCGAAGTTGTTGTGCTCGATAGTTTTGGTTTAGAAGTCTTGTGCTAGCTTATTTTCAGGTAAGGGAACCTAGAGTCTTTAGTACTTTCCATAGATTTACCCATTTCTAGTCGTGTATCATGTTTTGTATGGATTATATGCTGTTGTGAATATGTGAAATGCCTGGTTGTGTTGTGTGGATATGTATGCATGGATGTTGTAGGGAAAACAGTGGTGAGACCTGATGTTTTCGCCCAAGCGAGCCTGTCTCGCCTATGCGAGACTTGCAGGAACATGCTAGGTTCGTGCTCGAGCTCTCGCTCAGGCAAAGAGCTCTCGTTTTGAGCGGGGTGACATCTCGCCCAAGGGAGAGGGGCTCGCCTAAGCGAGAACGTGTGGGAGCCTTAGCATGTCGCTGCACTTTTGGCCTAGGCGAGGAACCCCACCTTTGGGCGATGGGTGGTCTTGCTCAGGCGAGTTGGTCTCGCCTAAGCGAGCATTCAAAGAACCTCTCAGGCCCTCTGTCGCGGTCTCGCCTAAGCGAGAGTCTACAGCTTGAGCAAGGGCACTCCTCTCGCATGAGCGAGGACTCCTAGCTTGAGCGAGATCCACTGCATGCCACATTGTTTTCCTCTTATGGTTGATTTTTGGTGTTTTGATTGGTTAGTTTGTTTTATTTACAGACTAAGGCATGTAATTCTGCATGAAATTCTAGTGGTTATGAATTGGATTGATGTGATTGTGTGATCTTGGCATGTGAAACAAATGAGATGGTTGGTAATCAAAGTGACATGGTATTGATATGAGATTAAGTTCTATATTCATGGTTTGGGAAGAACGAGTGGGTATGGATTCCACCTGTGATATGAATGAGTGTTGGTTACAGAGGTTGGCATAAGGTTTCTATGCATGATATATATTACTGGTTGTTTGAATATGATTGGTTTGTTCTCAGTACGCAATTCCACGGGTCTCTAGGTGAGACCTCATGATGGTGCTTCAGTGGTCAAGACGTAATTCCATGACCCCTGTTAGTGGGAGTTCATGGTGGTGCCCCATCTATATAATTTAGTAAGGATTCAAGGTAAGGTTGCATCCTGACGCTCTAATGAGTCAGTTAATCTCATGTAGAGCGGACTAACTCTTGTGGTGAAAGTAGCAGGAGGCCTGAAACTCATTAAGGGCTAATCTTGTGTGGGGGGATTGAGACATTATAACACTTGTAACACTTAGATTGGGGGTGAGTAGGAAAATCCACCACAAGTGCAAGCATCCGCTGAATCCGACTAAATTATACATATCTGGATGAGTCGTGCCGAGTCTTAATGTATTGTTTGGTAGGTCATAACATGATTAGATGATGTATGTATAATTGACTATGAAAGTGTATATGATTGTATGATAAAACTATTTTGGCTTTAGCTTACCCTTCTGTTATTTGTTATGTGTTACGTTGTGTGGTTCTCTCTTTTTGTGATGGATTCTGTTAGTTGGACTCTCCTTTAGGGCTCTGGCCCATGTGACTTTTGCTCTTGGGCTTTATTTCCAAATGTTGTTGTTTTATCATTGTACTTGTTTGGCATCGTGGTGTGTCCCCTTTTTCTTTTTGAACTTCCTTTGGATAATTGTAAGGAGTAAGGTTTGAACTCCTAGACCGCGTTTCTATATTATTTTGTGTGACACTTCCTTTAATTAGCTTTATTAATTAAATGGAGTGTTTCAATTGATCCTAAAATCTACTATGATTTCTCATCCTCAAAATCATTAAAATAACTACAATAATAACATACACTTTAATTACTTTAATAGAAGGACAATAAAAAGACTTCATAATCTGAATAACAAAATTTAAAAAAGAAAACTGCAAATCTTGAAAAACTTCCTTCAAACATTCCAATAACCATATAATAGAATAATGAAAGAACAAATGAGAGAAAGATTTAACATTATTACAACACTCATGTTTTTTGAATCTTAAAATCAATATATAGACGAGCATACAACAATTTCCAAAGAATCAAAGTTCTAGCTAGTGACATATCATTCAACAAATCAAGTTTGCAACGTTTTGGGAAAGCACACCAACATTGTCTATAATTCAATTGGGCACATACTCATTAAGCATTAATAAAAAAAAAATCAAATTAACTAGCAACAAAAAATGAAAGTTTCAGTGAGTACCTATTCAGGTCGAACTAACAAAGTATAACCTTATTCTATAAAAATAATACATTTTAATCAATTTAGATACCCAAATATAAAACCACCAATGTCATTCTATAATACAATTACATAATATCCATTTTTCTTTTCGAAAACAACATATGCATTCTTAATATCGTGTCAAATTAACAAAAATTTAAAAAACATATTTTTTTACTTAATCTTAAGAAATTGAGTAATTATGAATTAATTTGTTTTTTTTTTTTAATTTCTTTTGCTTGTCGGTCAACTCGTTTTTTAAAATAAAGGAGTTATATAATTGTGAATGGGAAGAATTTGAAAAAAATCAAATAAAAACGAGAATATACAACGGTAATATCTTACGTACAGTAGTTAGATAACAACAACAAAAAGTTATTTTAAACACGTAATAAAACAAAACAAAAATCTAAAATTAATTAAGCCTAAATTTAATGAATGTAATGCCAGTTTTAATATCGATTAATAAGTGTCCATCTTCATTTTAATTTGAAGTTGAAAGTGACATTTGATGATATGAATTCATGTCTTAACTATAAACACAAATTCTTGTTAAATTCATAATTTTTACATATTCTTTTTTATTAGTACAACTCATACCATTTCTCAAAATCAAATTTACTTGTAAGGATCAAATTTAGCATTACTTTTATTTTCTTACATCATTCATTAAGTCGTAAATATTTGATCCATTTTTTCATTGGGAAAAAAAATACAAAAATAAGGCAGTTCAATTTAGTTTTTTTTTTTTATATAAAACAAAATACTATATGAAATCCTCAAACTTTCTCACTTTCTCTCTATCGCAACTTTGTGGATAGAGATTATTTAAATCATGATTATAAAACTGCGTGAGTCAAGTGTTAAATATGTTTTATATATCAAACGTTGCATATATTCATTTTTTATTTAATAAATTTTGTAGAATAGTGCGATGATTTGTAAGAAAATTTGTAGAACTTTCTCTTTTACCGAACAGAATTACAAAATTTTGTCCATCTTTGAAAAAATAACTTTTTTTCTTGGGCCTCTGTATATTCAACATCTAGAACAAGCTACCCAAAATAACTACTTGAACCAAATTGGACGATTTTTGGACCCTCATGTTTTTGTTGTCATTACTTATGGCCGCACCGCAGATTCTTCCTGCACCTCCATAAATTTCTTTCTGCACTCCTATATAAATAAAATTCCATTTTTGTCTTTTTTTTTTAAATTATACTATGAAAATCAAAATTGACTTTACCATAATGTAATCCCGAAGTTGTATTTTCTTCTAAAAATACTTTCAAATTATATAATTTAAAAACCAAAAACAACTTTTAAATTATGCAATTCGAAATTAAAAAATAATAAAAAAGAATTTCAAAGTATTTTATTAATAAAAGATGTCTTTTAGATTGTACAACCTGAAAATTACTTTTAAATTTTGAAAATAATTTTTGAATTGTACAACCTATAAAAGATTAAAAAAATGATTTCTTTTTTTATATATGTGTCTAGGAAAGATTTATAGAGGTGGGTGGAGGAAGAAACTGAATAAGTACACCCCACAATTGTAAAAGCCCTTATTTGTACACTTGGCTTCACTAGCACAATTCATCAGAATAAAATGGTTTAGCATTTTATTTCTTAAAAAAAAGAAGAGAAAGTTGCATCATTATTTGACCGAATTGAGAAGTAGCAAGAATAGTTAGCTTGTTGGCTTTATTTCTCCATCAGAATAAGGTTGTAGCAGGCACCTTATAAAGCTGCAAACCTCAATCACTCACAACCACACGACGTGTAACGTACATCACCCAACACATCACATAACTCAAAACTAATATATGTCGACTGCGACTTTCTTAAATTTCATAAAACCTGCTCATGTGAGAGAATATGAGATTCTCAACAACACAGGATCCCATCATGTCTTTTCAGTAGTGCAGATATTTTTCCTTTCTTTATAACTTCATTTCTAATTCGTTACATCGATCAAATTCAAGATCATCACTAAATATCGAAAGTCTTCCATTAAGATAATTTTATAATATATAAATAAAATATAATTTATAGGTCAGTTTTATGAAACTGAGTTAACTTAAAATTCATTTCTAATATGGTAGTATCAAAATCCCTTTTTAAAAAAGTCTATTTCACCTGTAATCAATTTTGTAAGATTAAATTAAACTTCAAGTTCATTTCTAACCCTAAATAAACCCGATATTTGCGAGAATCGATCCAAAATTACTTACCTTTATACTCTCCGATTATAAAGATAATATCTTCTCAAATTAAAGCTTAATCCAAATTGGAAAAAGTAGATTAATTGTTTATTTAGTTTCCTTTCAAATATCTTACATGTTGAAGTAGGAATCGTGAGATTCAACCAGAAAGCAGAACAAGAAAATGATAAAGTGAAGTTGAGGGGGAACTGTAGACCAATGAGCACTGAATTGATGGGGGCTCAACACCCAAATTCAAAGATTCCAATCATATTCGATGTTGCAACGACGATAAAGAATAAAAATGACATTTTTTCCTTTCACTTTTTTTTTTCTGACCCAGAACCTAAGCAAAATATAAAAACAAAGACACTCTTTTTAGACTCTTTAAATCCAAAAGCTGATGACAATCAAAATCAATGGCGTTATTTATGAAAGAAAGCTCCAAAAGACCAAAAGCCGGTTTCTCCATCGATTTTCTCTTCAACAATATGATTTTACTCTTCAATGGCAAGGGGAACAGACTCAGCCTGAGATCACAAGAATCACATAATCCATTAGAAAGTAGAGATTTAAGCAGAGCTCAAACACCAAATCTAGTTCATAAGTGAAAAGTGAAACCATTGAATTAACAGTGGAAATGAGAGAAGAAATTAACATACCAATTTGCGGTACTTGAGAGCATAGAACATCTCGAGGTAACGTTTGCTCTCACGGCGTTCAAGGTTGGTGACATGCTTCCAGAAGCCATAGACACCCGTCAGTGTCAAGAGCCTCTCAGAGTAAATCTGCCATGTGTACCTGTGCAACAAATGGAGAAAAACAGAAACCTTAAATACACATGAACATTGATTTATGCTCTTTTTGATGATGTTTGTGAGTATTGTTTTTGTTTAGTTTAATGCAATGTGCATACTTCTCTTGAATACGCTTGAGTCCTCCCTGAGAGATTGTGTCCCAGTGAGATGGGTCTGCTTTGCTCTTCTCAAAGAAGTCAACAAGGAGCTCAGCAGCCTGGTCACCATGGTAGGGATCAATGTGGTATCCAGATTTTCCATGCACGATGATCTCAGCAGGACCACCATTGAATGTGGCAAATGTTGGCAATCCACAAGTCATGGCTTCAACCACTGTCAACCCAAAAGCTTCATAAACTGCAGGCTGAACAAAAGCACCCTTTGTGTCACAAATCACACGGTACAGTTCTCCATTTCTAACTCTGTTCATCTGAGAAGAGATCCATCTGAATTGCCCATTCAGCTTGTAGGTCTCGATCAGGCCGTACATCTTCTTCATCTCAGCCTTCTCTTCCAAGTCCTTCGACTCCTTCCTCCTGTCTCCGGCAACAACAACCAGGTTCACCAACTCCCGGAGCCGCGCGTTCTTGCCGTACCACTCCACAAGTCCCGTGATGTTCTTCACACGGTCAAGTCTTGCCATGGTGAAGATGATTGGCTTGTTGCGGTCCTTCAGTACACATCTGTTACAACAATGGGGAAAATTATTTTCTATCTAAACAATTGGGAGATGATAAAGACAAGAGTTGAAGGAACAAGGAAAAGAAACTCACATGTGTTCCTCGTTCTCCACTGAGCTGTAAAGAAGCTCTTCAATCTCAGGGTGGAAATTTGTTAACCTACGCTCAGTTTCGGTGTATGGGAAGTATATGCCCATGTCAGCTCCTGGAGAGACAATGTTGAACTTCGGATCAAAGACATCAATGCCGTGAACAACTCGGTAAAGACCAGGAAGGGTGAAGGCAGTGTGACTCTCGTACTGTCCAACAGTATCCTTGCTGCACAAGAAACAATACAGATGCACGAGTTCATTTCAGTGAGGTAATCAAAATATCAAAATAGTGCATTCAAAACATAGGAAGTAAAAGGAAAAGATAGTTCACCTTCCAGCAATCTCTTGGAAGGTGCTGGTGATGATAAAGTCTGTGTGGTTCATCGCAAAAAGATCAGCAGTGAATTGGCATGAAAAGTGATATTTCTCTTCGAATTTTTTCCAGTAAATGTCAGACTCAGGGTATTTGGTCTTTTCTAGAGCATGAGCAATGGTACACTGCATTTATCATTGGATTAAAGAAAAAGCTTAATCAGAGAAAAGTGCAAAAAAAAGGTTTCTCCAACATTAACTAGAAAGTAGGTGTCTATATAGACAAACCTGAGTCACTCCTAATTTATGGGCTAACAAAGAGGCAACGATGTTTCCATCACTGTAGTTTCCAACAATCAGATCTGGCTTGGCTTGCAACTCCTTAGCAAGTTCAACAGCAACATCCTAATATTGACAAGAAACATAGTTAAACTGGAAGTTACTTTCAAATGAAACATCAAAACCATTGAACCGAGCAAAAAGTTAAAATTCACCTCAGCGTAAGTCTCTAGGTATGGCCAGACTTCGAATCTTGAGATCCATTTGCGAACAATTCCCTCCTCTGTTCTGAAAGGAACTCGGAGAATGTCACAATATTCAGTATCATATACCCTCTCTAGACGTTGGCCACAGGTTGTTCCTACTGCATCAGGGAGAAGACGAGTGATCTGCAATAAACAGAAATCACAGGCTCAAGTTAGAGAAAATTTCCGTAAGTTAATTTGTCCTAACAACAACACTAGAACATACAATGAGAATACGAGGAGTGATATCCAAGCCTTGTTTCTTGATGCGGTTGAGCATCTCATTCTCCAAGGCACGAACTTGATCCAAGATGTAAACAACCTGGATTAGAGAATGAACAAGTTAAAGCATGCCACACAACCTTAGTAGCTACCAAATTAGTATGAAAATTAGAAAAATGTTGTCTCAACTCAACTAACCTGCCCACCGGTGTCAGGGTATCCCAAGACATTATCTTGGGCAAAGTAACCATGGGGAGAAAGGATTACAACATTGAAGACCATAGGAACTCTTCCAAGGAATGTCTCAAGGGTGCAAGGATCAGGTGCCTCCAGAAGATCCAAGAGAAGCTGGATCATCTCGAGGACCCTCTCGGCGGTGTCACCCCACCCCCTCTCCAAACCAATCTCCCGGAATCTGCTTTCAAATTCTGAGTAGGGCGTTGCAGGAGCAACAGAAGTTAGATATTCTTCTGCTTTTCTTAAAACATGTTGGAGAGAATTCAGATTCTGAACTTTGTCATTCAGCATCATGGTCTGTAACAAAAAAAAAAAAAAAAAAAAAAAACAAGACAATTTTCATTATGATCAAAGAAAGTTTGTCAAAATAAAACTGTAAAGGATTGATCAATGCATATCGTGCCCAAATACTTTGAACAATTGAAAACTCCCAAATACACTTGAAAAGAAGCATACCGTGCCCTTATAACTGTGAAGCCTGAGGAATTCAAGCAGCGGCTGCATGCTCTCCTTGTCATGGAAGAGTTTGGCTGAAAGATGGCGGTTGAGGAACTCCACGCCATTCCCAATGGACTTGTTCAGAGTTGGACGAGGGAAAGAGGCATTAAACGGTTCAAAGTCCAACTCAAGCACGAAGTTTCCGTTAGCACTGCATCAAGAGGGAGAGAAACTGTTAAATTGTCTTGACATGCACAACAACAGAGTGAGTACCAAAAAAAACTCTGAACCTTACCTTCCCTCAACAAGCTCCTCCTTGAAACGCAGATACTCAGCAGGACTTAGCTCATCAACGACAAGCATGTGCAAATTCACACGCAGATACTCCCAAACACCAGGCCTTGGTCGAACAGCCAGAGCAACAAAAGGTGGCAGCACTATGGCTTCCTACACAACAAAAACCAATAAAATGAAGAAAAATAAAACTTAACGACAAAAGCGCACAAAACATATTTTGGATGTAACACCCCAGATAAAGAAAACACCAAAAGGGAAAAAGTTACCTGTGTAGATCTCAAAACCTCTCCAAAGGCTCCATCTTGAAGCTTCTTCCTGTTCTCCTCAGGGATTTCTTCAAACTCTGCAATGACCTGGTGGTGTTGCAGGATTCCCTTGCCCTTGGCTTCAAGCCTTTTATCACAACAAGATTTTTAGTGTCATTTTACATTCTTGGACTGAAGCTAATTATTAAATAGACAAGTTTTTTGTTTTTATTTATAGTTATGAGCTACGTACCTTGACAGAAGGGCCAAAATTTCATTCCTGTTACCCGAGAGAGTTTCATCAACCCTCTCGCGGAAAGAGTGAGAGTGCGTCAAAGGATGATGCGCCATTTCTTCAGGGGCAAAACTTCACTGCAGCAACAAAAAGAAAAGCATAAAGAAACTGATTAGAATTGTATGCAACAAGCCACCATAAAAAGGATAAGGTTAGTCACCAAAAGTCAAAAACCAAAACAATGTAGAATTCTTTCTTGTTCTAGAATAGTGTCTTGGATTTCAAATCCTACCAACTACCCTCCCTCCCCTTCCCCGGGTCCAAAAAACATTTATCACAGCACAGATCCTGCTCCTCGTTTAAACTAAGTGTTTGAACGTTAAATTAATCATTGCAGACAGTGAAGATCTTATTACAGGGTCACTCTGCAGAGAAAAATTACTTCTTTTATTTTTATTTTCGTCTGTCTGTAATTTAATTTAATCCAAAAAGGAAATCCTACAAAACAGCTGAACTGTCATAAAAAACCAAGCTTGGGAATGAAACTGAGCCATTAGCTCATCAAAGACAGCATCCCAGAACAGAACTATAAAACTCTCCAACATGTCGTTGAAGAAAACATAAAGTACTAGAGACCCAGGATCATGTCACAGACTCTGATCCAATGGCTGAAACACAATCGATCACTGTGCTAGATCTTACACAGTGAAAGCTGACGTGGCAGTGTGGAACACCCAAAAGGGGAAGGCAATGAAGGAACGAAGACAAACAGAATAACAAAAACAGGAGAGAAAAGCAACAGAAACTGAGGAAAAGAATACCTATGGAAATAGAATGAACGCAAAAAATGAAGGGAGGAAGGAGAAGACGAAATGAATGAATGATAAATGAAGAGGAGGAGGTGCTAATTTATAGGCAACGAGCGCCAAACACAAAGAGAGAGAGACGAACAAAATAAAAAAGGAAACAATTTTCAACAAATTCCATAAAGGTCAAAAGCTTTCTCTCTCTACCAAGGACAGATGTGTAAATGCAACACGTATATAAATTATATTCTACACGTACCTTCAATATTTTGGACCTACATCAGATTAGTCTCATCTTTTTATCCTCACATGACTGACTAACGTACATTTTGTTAATGAAAGGAAAAATATTATTGTGGGTGAACTGATTCAAGCTTATCTGCATAATGTACTTATGTTCTGTTTTTTTCTGGGTGAAAATCTCAACTTGAATCTTTATTTTGATAGTTTTATTCCCTTTGATCTCTGGTGAACATAGGGGTGGGTGCATTTTTGTTGATATGATCAAGCAATAACTTTGTGTCGGTAGATACACTATTACCTAGAACATGTGGTTACTTTTGCTGTAATAGTGGTTAATAAAAAACTGGTCCAGCCCAGTTTTTTGTTTGAACACATTCACCACTTAGTGTTCAACATTACACTGCATGTGATCATCATCATCATCACACAGAAATAACACTCAGAAATAAAGAGTAATGGATAACTGGGTATGATGGAGTGGATAAGGTGCAGAGATTGCTTGTGGGGTGAGGTAGATATTTTGCCATGTAAAGATAAAAGAAAAGAAGATGAGTTTGACATTGTACAGGATTCACTCACCTTGAATGTGAAATGCCAACACCCAGAGGAATGAACAGAGCAAATGCAGTGACAGAAGAAATTAGGAAAAGAAACAAAAGAGAAGAAACGAAAATATCTCTCAATATAGCAAATGAAACGGGTGAATTGAATGGTGAAGAGTGGTGGGTTGGGAAGCCCCTTTTATAGTGAAAAAATGAGAAAGGGTTAACTGGTCATAAATGTCAGAAAGTGATGAAAATCTTAGCAAATTAAAAACAATAAATGGGAAAATGAAATGTACATCATGGTATGTTCATAGTAAAGCAACCCACAGTGTGTGCATGCTGTTGGAAATTTTAAGATTTAAGGTAAAACCAGTGCCTCTGTTTCCGTGAGAGAAACAGTGCATTAGTACAGCTAACCTTGCAGTGGTTTCGGTGTTGTTTTCACGAACCACTTTAATTCTTTTTTTTCATTTCATTTACTCTTTTTAATAAATCCAGCCATGATAATTTATTGTTCATCTCATAATATTAATTTGGAATAATAAGTAATTATTACGCTAATGTGTTGTATTGTAGAATGCATCTGTCAGAAATGGTATTTTGGTTTTTCTGTGGTGCCCATAGTATCTGACCAGTGTCATGTTTTGATTTAAGTCCTTTGCAATTTGCAGTTACTTTTATTTAAAAGTTTATGCAGTGGCGTCCACTTCAACATGGAAAATAATAATAATATTATTATTATTAAGCACTACACCATGCGAAGAACTTTCTAAACACCGTTTCAAAGTGTTATTATATACGTGCCTCTAATATGTCAAAAGCTATAATTTCTATAACAACTTAAAACATCACTAGCAATTGCGTGTTTAAAATTTACTATGATTCATGTTATCTGCACACACATAGTTACACTACTTCTCTTAAGAAAAATTATCTTTTAACTTTTACTTAATAATGTTATCTCAAAAGTGATTTTCCAAATCACATAAATCATATAACTATTTTTACTTGTTTTCAAATTGTTTAATTTTAACAAAAATAACTATATAAATATTTCATACACTAAAAAAATTTATAAATAGTGACTAAATATAATTAATTGCGTGATCAATTTAAATATTAATATATAAACTAAAAATTATTCATAATTAAAATAAATTATATTATGAATAAAAAAATTATTATTTTTTAAATTGATAACTAAAAAAGTTTTTGAGATTAAATATGTTCTTGGTCCCTTAATTTTCAGTGAATTTTGGAATTTGTCCATTTGAAAACTTTATACCAATTTAGTCATTCATCTCTCAAAATACGTGAATTTAATTATTTTAATCAAATTTTGTTAAGTTTATTTGACAATTCAAACACGTTTTATAATAATATTTGACTTAATATTAAAACAAAAACAGTATAAACAACTCAACTACAATCCTGATATGTGTACGAAACATCAAATAAATGGATCATTAATATTAGTTACTAAGATTTTAATTATTACAACAATTAATTTTTAATTAAAAATTGGTCTTTAAATTAGTCTTTAAATATATTTTTCATCATTAAAATTAATTATTATTTAAGATTTTTTTAAGTAATAAATTTGATTTTATTTTTTGTGAGCAATTGTGTGATTTAGACTTAAAGTTTTTTACATACTAAAATGAAAATAATTTTGTAGTGGATAGAAGTAGATTGGTTGGTAAAGATATTAAGATAAAGTGATAGATGGTTAGATGAGATGCAAGTATGATGGTGGATTGGTGGGTATGGAAACTAATTCATTATGTCGGAGAAATCACGTTGTTCTCTACGAATTATAAGATCTTATCGAATGACATGTCATTCTTCTGTTTTACGATCAAACAAGGATTCATGTCATCATGATAACTAAATTTATAAACAACATCAATAGCATGTACAAAACTAAATTAATTATTCTATTTTAAAATCAAACCATTTTAATTCAATAATTTATTAAAAGAATAACGTCTTTTGAGTAATGATTATTAAATGTAGTATTAAACATTATATTATTATATAGAAAATGATATTTTGACTACTAAATTTTGACAATTTTCTCTTATAACATGATGTGTCATCTTCTAATTGGTTTTGAAATATAGAGAATGAAAAAAATGAAGAAATAGAGAACCATTTAGAAGATGACACCTAAAATTTTAAGAGAAAGTTGTTAAAATTTAGTAATCAAAAAATCAATTTTCTTATTATATTATCTGAATAAATAGCTATTATTATTATTATTATTAACCGTTACAACAATACGTTCTCTATGAGTATATTATAATTAGATGAGAGTCGTTTAATCTTAGAAATTGAGCAATAGTACATTAATAAAACTATTTTATTTTTAATTAATAATTAATTATGGAATTAAAACAACAACCACCATCTAATTTTATGTTAAAAACACTTTTTCTTTTTAACTTTTTTAGCAATTTGATAAAAAATTTATTTTGATAAATGTATGTGCTTTATCAGAGAAGAGTGCACGACCTCCGAGGTGACGTAGATAGATCAGATAATTGATATGTGAATACAAAATCAAAAGAATATACATTTGCACGTCATATAAAAGGATCTACATTCTTTTTTCGTGAGAAGATTTAGCATCCATCATGGGAAATCATTAGCCCTTGACTGGGGAGCTTGTTCTAATATACCTAATAATCTCACATCACTTAGGAGTCCAGGTCAATGCTAGTTTAAATACACCTTTCCCATCAATCTTCTAAGACTCCTTTTAAGGATAAGATCGTACGATGTTTCACACTCCAGACAATATACATTGAATGTGATGATTGACCTTAATGATATCACTAAACTTGGGATCGAAACATTTTTGTTGTTTGTGGAAATAAAAACTTTCTTAGTCCTCGATTGGATGACTTATTTTAGTACACTCAATACATCACTTAGGAGTCGAGACTGAAGCTAATTTAAATATCCAAAGCGAAAATATCTTGGATTGGGAGCTTATCGTGGTATACTCACATCGTTTAGGACTCTAAACTAAGGTCGGTCTAAATGCACTTTCCTTTTTCAATCCTCTGAGATATTTTTTAAAAATAAAACAGTAACGAAGTTTTATCTTGTATACAGTAACTTAATTCTCGATTAAAAATTTATTCACGTTAATTAAGAGTTAGAGTGAATATTAGTCTAAATATATTTTATTTCTTCGATCCTCTTATACACCTTTTAAAAATATTTGGTTTAAATTATTTTCGAAAAAGCAATACTTAATGTAGATATGCTCAAATGTTTTACTTCGAATGCATATCGAATAAAAGCGAAGGGTGAATGCGTAAAATTTGATGTGAAACTAATTATATAATTTTACAATAATTATTGCGAAAATGGTGCAGAGTCGCAAACAAGATCCATTTGTTTGGGCAAATCTTGTAAGTGGGTTTAGCCTTTGACATGTCACAGAGGGTCCCACAGAGTGACAGGTGGCGGAACCATCATTGTCTGTCTACGTGGAATTATCTACCAACACGATTTTGATTTGAAAGAATGTTACGATAAGTATAATCTTATTTATTTTTAATTTTATATTCCGCTTAAATAATTTTATTTTGACTTTATTTTTTCTACTTTTTTACTTTTATCATCAGGTAAAGAAATTGGCTAAAGCTAGATAGGAAAAAAAAAATTTGACTCACACGTGTTATAAATGAAATAGTATAAAAGGTAGAGAATGATAAAAAAATAAATTGGAAGGAAAATAAGTATATTATATATATATATATATAATTTAATATTTATATTGGTAATTATTGTAGGAACTATTTTTTACTTTTTTCTTATTATTTAGTAACTATTTTTATTTTTACTATAATTATTTTTATTTTAATTATGTAACAAAAACAACATCTCTATTTCCACTTGCTTTATATAAGTATACACTAATAATTATGCTTCATTTAATATGATTTTAATTATTTGGTATATATGTATACCAAATTTAAATGTTCTTCCATGACATTTACCTTTGTCCTATAACGATAGATATGTTCAATTTATTACTAGAGTAGCTTTTAACTATGATTAATCATGATTTTTTAATATATTTTCACAATCCATGCTTTAAAATATTAATAAATACCATATTTTTTACTTTTTATTCAAATAGTTATTTTATTTTTAAGTTATATTATATTAATTACATTTTTGTAAATTTTAATTAATTTATGGTATCTCACTTAAATCCTATCACTTCAATAATGATCAATCGTAATCAATAATTTATTTAAAGCCAATATAATAAAAAATAAATACATCTATCAAAATTGCATGAAAATGAAAACATCTCTATAGTTAACATCACCCACAAGAAAAACAAAGGTGATGATTGCATCAAATTTTCAATTATGTAAAAAGTACTCCTTTTTTTAGTTAACCACCACTAAATCTTAAGTAACATATAAAAACTAAAAACATTACTTTCAACAATTAGTTAGACCTTTATCAATCGTCACATAAATGATTTTTTTTACAAACCATTAACATGTTTTATGTTACTAGTAGAGTTATAGTATTTCTTTTAAGTATTGGCATTTAGTTATGCTTTTTACACGACTGGCATTTAGTTATTAAATATTAAAAATCTGCAAAATTAATATAATCAATAAATTATTCTAATCATTTCAGTGCTATACAAAGATTAAAAAATATTTATCTCTAAAATCAGATTGGAAAGTACAATTATGATTAATTTAATTAAAAAATAATGTTCTATCTTTCTAAACTAAAGCTTTTAAACTTTCGAAATGAAATTGAAAAATTCAAAATTATGAAAAAATTGAGAAATATACAACACCTATTCATACACTCTTCAAAAGATGTAAATAATAAGTGTCGATAATAGTCTAAGTGTGAGTCAAAGTTTCATATTAGATAAAATATACAAAGTTAAACATTATATAATAATAAAAACCCATAACTTCATTATCTTAAGATTTTTTGTTAAAAATAGTGTCAAATGTGTGTAAGACTAATGTTATATATAATCACAATCTCTCAATAAGTATAATCCATATGAAAAATATATATAAACTCAACAGCGATATCTGAGTCGATGGTTGGAAATAGTCTAAGTCTCACATTAGATAAAATAGACAATGTTAAACGCTATATAAGAATAAAGACTCATAATCCTATTGTCTTAAAGTTTTTGGTTAAAAGTGGTGTCAAATGTCTTGGGTATTGAGAATAGTCCAAGTGTGAGTCAAAATCTCATATTGAAAAGAATAAACAAAGTTAAACAATTTATAAGAATAAGAATCCATAATTACATTGCCTTAAGATTTTGGATTAAAAATTGTGTCAAATATCTCGAATTGAAAGTGGTGTCGAATATCTTAAATTGAAAGTAGTGTCAAATATTTTATACGTATAAAGACCAATTTTATATATTAAAATCAAACCGTGACTATATCCCATATAACAAAAATAGCAATCCTACAATAAGATATACCGAATAAAATCAGCGGAATATCATCGAAAAAGTGAACTTTGAAGAAACTTCTTAGTCTTTTTTTTTTTTCATCTGGAAAAGTTTTATTGGCTGTCATCAATGTGTAAGAAATCAAAGTCAAAGTCTGATGATTTTTCTGAGAGGGTTCCTTAATTTTTGCAAACCAGAATAAGGGTTTGGAAAAAAAGAACCTGGTATTTGATCTTAGTTTCCGGTGCATAAAATTAGCACACAAGATCACACAGTTGACTCAGCAAAATGGACTTTATCATTATCAAGTAATTAATTAACTAATTAATGATAGTAAATGAAGTGATAATCTGTTCTATTCTGGATTAGGTTAAATAAATAAGGATAATACATAAAACATATATACCTCAAGTACTATACTTATTTATTGCCTTACAAAGTAATAAAATTTTTAAAGAACTCAAATATGATTCAACTCTTAATCTCAAAATCTCTATTATATTATATTACGTTTCAGTGAAATTCTTTTCTTAGAATGATTATCATGTATGTTAGAGATATTCATAACATTAAAATTGTACTAATGAGAAAAAATATATAAATACTATAAATTGTACGATGTTAAAATAAAGAAATAAGAGATATTATTTAACCATTTAAAAGTAAAGATATCCAAATCTAATGTTTACAAGATTTTACATAGCGACAAGTTTACGACATCGAAATTTAAGAACAGTGGGTCAAATCCAACGTGTTCCCCAAAGCACATTTGTATTTGTTAGTCCCACGTGTTCTTTTTTGGTTCCCTTAAACACTTTACATTGTTTGAGGTTAGGTAGATTTATTTTGCGTCCCTGCAGAAGTTATTGTCTTAAGTATAATTAATTCACATTAAATTTTTATATTATTAATCGATATTAAATTTTGTGAGAATTTATGATTTATTATGGTATTAAATAAATTTGATTTTCATAATTATTAATATAATTTTTTTTATTTAGAAATAAAGTAAATTATTTATAATTATTATAATAATTAATAATTTATTTATTACATATAATAATTAAATAATTATATTTTAATATTGTTAAAAATATAATTAAAGTTAAGAAATTTAAATTAAAAAATATTTTTTACTTTTTAATTAAAAAATAATTAATATAATATTTTATGTATTAAAATATAATTATTTTTATTAAAGTATAATTATTTTAATTATATATTATAATATTTATAAATATTTTTGTTCTTTAAATAAAATAAAATTGTACTAATTTTAAGGATATAGTTTATTTAATATTATAATTAATTATAAATTTTTACAAAATTCAATATTTATTAATTACATTTTAAAAAATACTTCTTAGTTAGAGCACTGATTAATATTTTTCATTTATTTTTATGTCCGAATGTCTCGTGTGCATTCAATTTCTCCATAACACTTCATTTCTTCTTGCATTATTTTATTCATTTAATATTTTTTATCTCACTTTTTTTCTTTTAAAAATAAAAATGGTGTAATTGATTAATTTTAGTGGGCTAAATTTTATTTTAAGTTATTTATTATTTATTAATTTCTCATCTATCGTTTACAATTTCAGTGTGGATATTTATTTTTCAAAAGGTAATTTTAAATCATCCTTACGATAACATAGTGATAATTCCTTCAATTTTCTATATCGTTTCTATATTTTATTGCTCTTTTGTTTTGATAAACTTAAAGATAATTTTACCATTAGGGATCAACTTGACTAACATAAGATAATTGTTGAACACTTACTTCACAAAACTGCTTTTTATTCTAACCAAAAGATACATTCGCATATATAAATTATTTACCTCTATTTTAACCAACTGATTAAGATAATAATAAGATGACTTTGCATAATTATGGGTGAAATCTTTTTTTCTACTTCGATTGATGATTAAGATTGCGAACATATAATTATGATAATCTATTATCGATTTCTTTTACTTTAATCAATTATTAAGATCGTGATCAGATGATTATGATTATTGGTTATCAAATTTTTCTACTTCGATCATTGATTAATATTGTGAAAAGGTGATTATCACTTTTTATTGATTTCTTCTACTCTGTCATGAGCGAATGAATATGATTCCCTCCTGTCAATTTCTTCTATTTCGATCAAGGATTAAGATTATAATTTGATGACTATTAATGCCTCTTGTTTTCTTCTACTTCGATCATTAAAATCATGACTAGACGATTATGATCTCCTTTTGTTGATTTCTTCTACTTCGAAAATGATTAAGGTCGTGATTTGATGATTAAGATTGTCTCTTATCAATTTCTTCTACTTTCATCAATGATGAAGATCATAATTAGATGATTATAATTGCCTCTTGTTGATTTCTCTACTTTGGTGAATGATTAAGATCGTGATTAGAAGATTATGATCATTCTCTTGTCAATTTCTTCTACTTTGATCAACAATTAAGATCATGATCGAACGATTATCATAATCTATTGTTGATTTCTTCTACTTCTATTGAGAATCTCACATTGACTAGAGATATGACAAATTCATAATATATAAGTGGAGTGCAAACCTCACCTTACAAGCCGGTTTTGTGAGGTTGAGTTAGGCTTAAAATTCACTTCTGATATGGTATAGGCTTAAAACCCACTTCTAACACTTTGACCATCAATTAAGATTATAATCGATCAATTGTGATCGTCTCTTGCCAATTCATTCTATTTCAATCAATGATTAATGTTATGATTGGACGATTATGATTGTCTCTTGTCAATTTCTTTTACTTCAACCAATGATTAAGATTATGATTAGATAATTATGATCACCTCTTGTGTATTGTGAACTTCAAAATACATTTTTATTTGTCCTTCTTTATGTTTCATAAAAAATCCTATAACAAAAAAAAATGTAATGGAAACACAAATTGACTATATTTCATGTTAAATGTTGTTGAGATAACTCTTCCATCAAATAATGTCAAACGACAAGTCTTCATACCATTCCTAATTGTCATTGTTCATTGAGAGAATGACCTTTTATCTACAAAGTAAATAAATAAATTAATACTTAATGCATGACCAATTTTACCTCTTGTGCTAGGTGTCAAAATGTTATTAAAAAAGTACGAAGACCCTGAAAAAGAACATTGAGTGCGTGATATTTTTTTCTTTGGTGTCACCCTTCTCATTCAACCTAGTAGTTAGAAATTATTCATTTATTAATTTAAATGTTTTAATAACAAAGAAAAATTCATCCATTAAAAATACATTAATATAAAATGAACAGTGTGATCAATAAATAAAATCAACCCAAACCTTAACACATAACAATAGATATAATTTATTAATAAATCAACCGGTAGCATATGCATAACCTTTATGTATTATTAGTATGCATAATATTATAACTGTTTGTACGTATTTTATAAATATATATGATATTATATTAACAAATAATGATAATAATGTAGTATTATTAAATTAATATATAAAATAAAATTATATTTATTAAAAGTAAAGTGAAATATATAAAAAAATAAAAAATAACTGTTAATAATATTACATTATTATTAATTTAATAATAATGTAATTTTATAAATAATTTTATAAAATTTATAAAATTAATACATAAAGAAAAAAAGAAAAGCAAAAATAAATAATTTTATAAAAAAATTATAAAATAACAGTTAATTTTAAAAAATGTAATAAATAATTATATTTTAAAAAATAAAATTAATATTTTAAAATATAAATTTAAAACATTTCATAAATAATTACATCCTATCTCATCAAACAAGTGACGATTTAAAAATACACTACTATATTAAATTTACACTTTAAAAGTTACGCACTTGTCAGACTATACTTGATTGAAGTAAAACATTATATACTCTGTGTGATAAGATAAATTTTTATAATTTAAACTAATATGCCATATAAACCAAATATTAGTACCACATACAGGTAAAATGAAAATAAAAATAGATAAATAAAATGAATTGAGTAAAAGAATTGATCTGACATGTACGTATAAAGGAAAAAAAAGAAAAAAGCAACTTAGGGAAACCGTATTAGTCGCATGGATTTTCTGGAATCTTATGGAAAATTTGGATATATCCATCCATTTTGTTGGATTGTTACGTTCGTATTTGAAAACTACTTCATGGCTTCCCATGCTTCTTTCTAGAGACTACAGAGAAACTTTTGCAGCTCATTAAATTATTATTAACCAAAAACACATTTTATTTAGGTCAAATTTAAAGGCAATAACATATTTCACCAACAGAAGAGAAATTTATAAATTCACAAAATCTAAGCATTTATTTAAAATTATATAATCATATATGTTTTATAGGGTTCAATAGTCTTTGTTGAGATAGTACTGTTACTTCAAAAGGAGTGAATGTTTTATTGTTAAATTATTATAATATTATAAAAAATATATTATACAGTCGTTTGTACAACATACATTATAAATACATTTCAATTAAAATTAAATACTTTTTCAAGAAGATAAAAGTTAGAAATAATTGGATATTTGATTCTTAAGGATAAACTCTCTGTCAAGGTCAATGTTCCTTAATTATTAGGATGAAATGTCTTGGATTCAGCCAACCACATACAGTTATCAAATAAAACTGCTTCACTCTGGAACTTTCATCTTCAATAAATGCAAAATAAATAAATACTTTCGAAAGACTTTTCTATATTACTTTTTTTATTTTAAATTGAATAGAGTTATGGCTAAACTAACTTTCTTTTATCCTTCGAAAGTGATTTAATCAAATAAAATATACTATATTATATTGTTATTTTAAAATATTTATTTTTTATTAAAAAATTAAAATAATTTTAGTTTATCAAATCTATGCATATCATTCATTCATTTTTATCTCAAATTCACCCAAATCATACAATTATTTTAAAATCTAGACAGTTTTACTCTCATCTCTAAATTCACTCAAATTTCATTTGATCTCTTATTGTTTAACTTTTAGAAAGTTTTTTTTCACATAAATTATTTCAATCTTTCTCAACAATTAAACCAAAACTACTCAAATTTGACTACATTTCTCTCATGGCCATTTTCAAAATTAAATAAATAGATTTTTTTAATTATCTCATGTTTTAACAAATAAAACACATAGTAAAAGTGTCTTATCCAATATATTATACTAAATTAACATATTAGTTTAATAAACAAAACTAACTGGATTGAATAGGTGATTAACTAACATCGAACCCTAGTATTCTAGAAGGAAAAGGACAGTACGAACGCAATGTTCAGCAAAGAAAAAAAAATAGTTGAAAACAGAAAATATAGTTGCATACCATATCCAAGTCCAAGATTTTGAACGTTTAGAAGAAAATTCCAATCACAATTCGCCCTTATAAATTGGCTACAAATAATATATTACATAACATATAATAGTAGATAATAAAGAGTGAAAATTATTATCTTCGTTAGTCGTCATCTTGTAATTTAATAGTCCAAAAGAGTAATTTACTTAAATGATTATATTACAACAAAATAAACAGATAGAAGATAGAAAATCACACTCTCACATTTTAGTTTTAGAACCAATTGGATATTTTATTTTATGTTTTAAATAACTGATTTCTCATCTTATTATCATAGTTTTCGTTTTTTTTTTCTTCCGATTCCATATCATTCGGCCGCGGGGTTTAAATAAAAAAAATATTATTTTCTTTTCTTAAAAGAGCTTTTGATAAAATTAGTGTATTCAATTTATTTTCAGTTACAGGGATTTAATGTTTAGTGTTAATTATCATATATATAAATAGATATAATTTTCATTATGCAAGTCTGATTCCATAGAATTGAATTAAATTTAAAGTTCACTTACTAAAACTATTGTTAGACCATTATAGTAAACATTCTTCTAAGTCCGCATCTTGATCTTGAAAGTTTGATGTAGACTTAATTAGGATGTGGACTTATGAAATTTTAAGAGTCATATTATAATATGAAATATTAGGGGTCATATAATTACTGTAAGCCCCTTTTTTCCTTTTCAGCTGAGTATTTGGGGCCTAGCCATTCGTGGGCCTAAGGCCGACCCAATAAGGGGACCCAATACCCTTGTCAGCCCCTAACCCCTTCATTCTGTTCCATTTTCAGAAAAATCAGCTCCTTGTTCCCTCCCCTCATCTAGTGTAAGAGCTTTGCTAGGGCACAAAGGTTCTCCCTTGTTTCAAGCTAGCAAAGGATATTGTACTTCCAGGTAAGTCGAACTCTAACCTTGTCCTTCTCTTTCTCCAGTTCAGAGGCTAATGGTTTTGTCTTGGGTTCTCCCTAGCACCCCCTTTCTCAACTCCGTGTGGGTTTGTTTTCAGCTCCGTACCCTACTCCAGTGCTCCACTACTTTTCTTGGGTTACCACTCTATTCTGCTAGCGTATAACAAGGTAAGGGGAGCTAGTTTTTTTTTTAGTTTAAAGTTATTGTGGCATGCTTATGTTCTGTTCCATGTTGTGGGCGCTTGAATGGTGTTGGAATCGTGAAAAAAAAATGGTTGGCGTATATTCTGGATGTTGCTATATGTCGTTTTCCTACCTTGCACGTGTGGAACAGTGGGGGAGAACTCATATTCTCGTCCAGGCGAGCTCGTCTCGCCTAGGCGAGAATATCAGCAGCTCGCTCAGGGTTCTGCCTCGAGCACTCGCCCAGGCGAGGGGCTGCGTTTTGAGCGACATGTTAGCTCACCCAAGCGAGACAGCCTCGCCTAAGCGAGGGATCGTGAAACTCTCCAAGGAACCACTGTTGTAGGCTCGCCTAAGCGAGAGCCCGTCGCCTGAGCGAGACAACTTCTCTCGTCTGGGCGACGACTCCTAGCTTGAGCGAGGCTGCTGCAGTGGGTGGTTTCAATTATGCTTTTCTCTTTGTTTGATGGGTGAACTGTGTGATTTATTTATTTACCCCTTTCTTTCAAAACCTAAAGCATGTGAATATATATGGTTGCTTGAATCTTATGAACTAAAAGTTGGTATGTTAGCATGAATAACACATGGATTTTGGTTGGTTGGTTGGTTGAGAACTTGCATGAGAATTGGATGTTTTGAGATAAAGGTGGTGGATATGGTATGAAACATGAATTTATTGTGTGATAGGCGTAATTCCATGAGTCTCGTGGGGAGACCTCGTGGTGGTGTGTAGTGTATATATTAAGGTATGGATTCAAGTGAGTCAGTGAGTCTCAGGTAGAGCAAACTGACCAAGTGGTGAGAGTGGCGGGAGGCCTTAATCTTTGGCAGGATAATGGCCTTAGATGCTTAAAGGTTAACCTTGTGTGTGGTAGGGTGAAACCCATTGGCAATGGCTCTGCAGAGCAGTAGAGGCCACCACAAGTCCAAGCGTCCAGTGAATCCGATCTTAGTATATTTATCCAGATAATCGAGTCATAGTGTCCTGCTTGTCTGCGATAACATGATTCTCTGTGCTCACTGTGTTGAAATGCTTGAACTATTTAAGTACTTTTCTGCTATACTATGTTAACTTTAAATTACACTAGCTTACCCTTTCTTTGTTGTGTATGTTCTTGCCTTGATTCTTTTCCTTTTGCAATGATCACCTTACGGTGGGAGCAGATGGAAAGAGCTCTAGAGATGGATCAGCTGGTGGTAGCAGTGCTGCATAGTTTGGACCAGTTACCTGTAGCTCCTAATAGTAGTTTTTATGGCTTTAATGCCCCTCTCTTTTGTGATTTCTTGCTCTAGGAGCGACCCTTTTGCAAGACAGTTAAAGTTCAGTCCTTGTTTCGATTTTGGCATGGTTGTATGCCTATGTTTTCTTTTAAGTACTCCTATGGATAACTGTAATAGTAGATCCGTTCGTGTTCTGTTCCTCTGATTGTTTCTTATTATCATAATTATGCGATGCTTTGTTTAGTAGATTTAATCTATTTAATTGGGATGTCACAATTACACTATGGAATATTATGAGGGTTAAAATTTTAATTTTTGTTTAAAAATATTAGAGATATAAGATATATGATAAATATAAAAGATATGTTATAAGAAGAATTTATCATTTTATTTTATTTATATACTTTCATATATATAATGTAACAGAATATAAAATCTTTACATGATTTTTTTTAAAATAAAATCATAAAATTATTGATCCAAGAAATTTTGACCTATTATATCACTCATTATCATTTGTTAATGTTCGAAAAATTACAATAGAAGAGTTTAATATCAATTATTAGCCATTATATACCCATTTTTACTGTCTCCATATATCTCATAATGAAACACCTCACAAAAATATGGAAAACTATATATATATATATATATATATATATATATATATATATATATATATATATATATATATATATATATATATTCTCTTTCACTTAAGCATTTTCTCTTTATTTCAATCATTGTATTAGTTACCTTGTTAAGTTCGAAGGCCCTAAAACATTTTGGATTATTGTATAAGAATAAAAAATGAAGAGGTATTTTGAAACTACTCGTGAAAAAAAAAAAAAACTGCTGATTTATAAAAATAAAATTTTCTCCAATATTTAAATTTACATTTATTTATTTATTTAATATTTTAAAAAGGAAGATCTGTAAGTATAAATACATAAATGTTATAGGTATACATCTCAATCAAAATTTAGTTTGGAGTTTTCAGTTATAGTTGGGCAATCAAAAGGAGTTCATTTTTCTTTTATATGCTTTTACGTAAGCTCTAAGTACTTCACATTGCTCCCAAAACTGACAATAAAAAAATAGTAGATTGTGATGCCATGCATATTAAATAGTGCTTCACTAATTACCGTGTTTGACTTAACATCTTGTTTTGGTAGACTTCACTAATCATAATCTTAACTTGAGAGATTAATCTGGTAACAGTGTTTTAGGATATCAACCAAAGACCACATCAACAACCAAGAAACAAAGTGATTCATGGAACATGCGTATAGTGATTAGATTGGTGTGCGAGTGAAAGTTTAAATAAATAAGTATAAGACAGCATGGTGCAGGCAACAGTGGGTGCAAAGCAAGGTGATAAGTGCCACATTTAACATAGCAGGAAGAAAATATATATATATATATATATATATATATATATAATAAATAATTAAATGTATTAAAGTTATTATATTATTAGTCAAAGTATTAAAGTAATTTAATTAATTAATTTTATGACTAAGAGCATATACATATTATAATATATTAAATGTGTAGATACTAACAATATTTTAATTTGAAAAGGTCAAATTAGAAATATTGAAATTAAGTAAATAAATGATAGAAATTATATAAAGGGTTATGATTTTCATATGTGAAAACAAGATTTATTATTCCTATTTTTTTCTTTCCCTCCCCATTAAAAGATCAAGAGAAAATCTTGGAGAGTGCTCCACTCTCTATAGTTAGAAGAGCATGTACCAATATTTCATTTGTTGTTCCCAATTATCAAATCAACTTTCATATTCTACTTTTGGGGTATTGGAAACTATTCAATTAGTGTGGGGGTTTATTGGTTTTTTTTTTTTTTTTTTTTTTTTGTGATTGATCAAGTTTGATTCATAATCTAACAACTTAATAATATTTTGTGGCAGTTAATGATAGTAATAAAGTTATAATATTTTATTAGAGGAACTAAAATATAAAAATTCAATTATAAATATATAATATTGATTATATAATTAATTTGTAAGTAAATTAAAATGATAAAAGAATGAGACAAGTTTTGCATCAAAGATACTGAATAATAGAGTGTAATATAGGATAAATTTAATAAAAAAATTTGTTACATCTCTTTAAATTTATTAAAAGATATCCTATTAACTATATGTTATAAAATATATCACTTTAATAAAATTATGAGATTACTTATTTATTTAATATATATTTTTTAATTTCAGATATTTAAATATAATGACTCTCATTTGTTTCATATTTGATTCGTTAAATCATAACCAATCCTAATATACATGTGAAATATCCGATCTTTATTTGATATTAAGTTCAAAAGTATAAAACCAAACAAAAATTGGTGCTTATTGGGAAAAAAAAATGTTATCACTTCCTTTTTAATAACATTAGAAAAACTTAGATGGTAATCCTTCTTGAATGAGTAAATGCTCAAAATGATCATGATTGATTTTTAATTAAAATGTTTATGCAAATAATTTTTTTAAAATATATATTTATTATATATAAGTCTATTTAGATTCAGAACATAAATTTGTTGTTATATTCTTGACAAAAAAAAATACACTTTTTTAGATTCATATAAATGGAAATGTAATTAGAAACCTATAAACTAAGACACTCGTATTTCAAGAATCAATTTAAACATTTGTTCGGTTTGAAAAAATAAAGTGGCACCTTAAATGATAATTAAAGTACTTTGATTGGTGGAGAAGATGAGATCCAGAGGCTAAAAAGTAATTGAAACAAGAACACATGTGTGAGCGTGCATTTTAAGCAAAATGATAAAAAAAAGCACAGTGAACTTAACTTCTGAAGCAAATTCTGCTGAAATGTATAATAGAGAGAGGAAGTGGTGGTGGTGGTTGATCACCAAGTGTTTGATAATATTCCTAAACAAAATCAGTGAGTTATGAAGATGGTTTTGTGGGACACAGATCTCCAATAATGCCGCTCATTGCTAGTTAGTTTAGCAAAAGCACTTTTCTTGCAATTAAAGTGTCACCTAAATTACTGATTCACATGCAAAATCATAACAATTAATGGTTTGCAAAGTGAGAATTAAAAATTGTATATGAGGGAGGGTGCAGTACACAGTGATAGCTACTTTTTTGTTTTTGTTTTTAGTAAGGAAAGATGAAACGTAGAATCCAATTCCTGGCGTGAGATTGCGTTTGAGATAAGTTCTTTTGAATATGATAGTTGTTTCTTCTTTTTAGCTGGTTACCAATAACTTCATACTTAACAACATCCACACAATTCTTCATTTCCATCAACGTATTTCTTGCAACTCCTTACATTTACTTTATTTTAGGTTTCTTTGTACAAACTTATTCGTAATATCTTTAAAAAAAAGTGTATTCAAGAGTAACACAATAATGTGGTTTTTCTTTTTAGAATTCCAAATTTCTATTATAAATTCTCAATTTTTATGATGCATTTTTCAAAAATAATATTTTTTTATTGGACTAAATAGGTTTTTAGTCCCTAAACTTTGATACAAAATTGAAAATTATTTGTCTCAAAATTTGATACGTTTTGATTCTTAAATTTGGACACAATTAAAATTTATCTTTGTCCCAAAGTTTAATACATTTTGGTTTTCGAACTTTAACAATGAATGAATATAGTATTTTAATCCAATAACGTTAATATTTTCTTCTTATGTTTTAAATGATGTTTTTGGTTATCATTTGAGTAGCAATGTGTTAAAATGATAACCTAAAACACCCTTTAACAAGTAAGGAAAAAGTTAACTTTATTAGATTAAAAAGACTATATACATTCATTTTTTAAGTTTAAAAATAAAAATGTATCAAATTTTGAGATAGAGATGACTGTCAATTAGATCTATAATTTTAGAAATCAAAATGTATCAAACTTTGATATAAATAAGAATTTCAATTTTGTGTGCATGGTTAAAAAATAAAAACTTTGACATTTTCTATTTGATGAGATAATGTGAGCATGAGAGTTGGTAATACTATTTATTCAATTTACGTTGAATATTTATATTAAAAATAGATAAGTTTATGATAAAATTATAAAAATAAATTGTTGATTTGTTACTTTCGTAATTGAAATATTAATTATTTAAATTAAAGGTAGAATTTAAGTTTAATTTAATCTATTAAACAATAATAGTAATTGTTTTGGTATATAAACAACCCTGTACTGTATCTTTTAAAAGTAAAACAGACAGAACTAATTAATTTAAATACATTTTTCTTTGAGTTAATTAATGTATTTTTTAAAGTGAATAATATTTAACAACGCTATTTGATTTGAACGATTTAAAGTCAAAACATTTACATCGTTTGTAAAAATATTGTGTAAATTTTTAAATTCTTGAACGACATTATCCCAATGGATTTTCGACCAGAACAGTTATGGTTATCTATGAGTAATCGAAGTGGAGTCTCTTGCATCAATTGTGATGTACTGTGAGTATGAAGATCACATGTGAAAGAAGCCTATAACTGAAACAAACCTATCGAAGGATAGGTGGAATACATAATCGAGTATCTTAGGTTTGGCTCAGCACAGCATCAAATTGCTGAGATGCTCAAAAATGGAAGAATTTAAGATGATGATGGCCACCTCGTGTTTTAAGAGGTTGTCATTCCACTAATTCCCGATCAGGGTTTCAATTTCGATAAGTTCCACGTTGTCTGTGGTTGCACTTGGCGATTAAAGCTTTCCCTTTTATCGTGCTGATAAACCCTAATGACAGAAAGACCCAGAAAGTGTTTTATTTTGTATCTGACATTTGTGCTACAAAATAAAGATTCGAGTTCTTTGCAGGTTTTGACCAATGGGAATCGTGTAATTTGTTCCATCATCTGTGGCCTCCAAAACCCAATAATAAATGTTACAATAATGAGAATAGAAAGTGAGTTGAAGGAATTTGATTGAGTAAACTTGGCACAGAACTATATATGTAGTTTGATAAGACGTGAATCGTTGGCATTTGTCGATGAAGGAATATTTATTTGACTTTTTCTTCTGAATTTTAGCTCCTTTTGGTATGCCAAAAATCATTTGCCATTTGAAAAGTGAAAAGAAAAAGTGAGAGAGTTGAATCATATTTGTTGCAATGATGGGCTCTCATGAGTTTTGGGTTTCTCATTTCCCAAAAGATAACTATTACCATCTCTTTCTCCCTCCTTTTTCCTTTTCGAATATATTTCATATATTAAACAATTAATATTCTTTTAAATTTGAAAATTTTATATTGGAGAATGATATTTTGACGTTTAAAAAGTTTTTACTCTTATTTAATACTACTCTTTAAATTTATTTACTTTTTATAAATATAAAAGTTAATATTTGTTGAGAGGATTTTACCTCTAAGGATTTGTTAAACGATAATTATTGATGTGAAGGAATATTTTTTCAGTTTTATTCGGGTCAGTCATAAGTATGTTTTCTTTCGAATTTGAAGTTTTAAATATTTTAGTATGTCGAAACCTACTACTAATATAGTATATTATATACAAAGAATTTTCTTTTTCATAATGGTAAGAGAACAAATAAATATTTATTAATCACTACATATCATTAAAAACGTATAACATTATCTTCGATTTAAGACCTTAAATTATTATATTTATGATTCTTTTTATATATATTATTCAACTTTTTTTATTTTTATACATGATGAACTTACACATAAATTCCAATAATTTAAAAAATAAATATATTAAGAAAAAAACGAATAGTGTATTTTATTAAAAATATATACACTAAAAAATATTTTTATATTAAGGACGTAATAGGATGACAATAATTTGTATAAAGGAAATTCTTCATTCGATTGTTTATATAAAAAATTATATACATAATTGTCTTAACACTTTATATTTCATTTCACTCATATATATATGTATATAATTATTGAATTTTTGAATTATTTTTTATGGTATGTTTTAAGTTTGGTTGAGATTATAATGCATAGACGCATATAAAGCATGGTGAGTTACCTAATATAAAGTAGGAGGCAATTTTCTTTATGGATACTTTAGGCATCCTTTTGGGTGAATGATTCTTTTGTAATAAAAAACTTACCTTTTGCAGTTTAAAAACCCTAATATAAATAAACCATTGCTCACATGTAAAGTTATATAACTAGCAAAAGACTTTCATACATTTAGTTTTTATCAATAGCCAGAAAACACTGATAAATTAGATCGCATGATAAACTTGCTTTATATATTGTTGTTTATTTTTGTTCTTTTATAAAAATTGATTTTGTTTGTGATATGAAGTTGGATAAAAACATAGTGACTTAATTACGCCAACCTTTTAGCTAAAAAGAAAGTACACGTTGAATTTGTTAATTCATTCATTTAAGATGCCTCTGAATGCAACCGAGATGAAGAAAACATGGGGTGAGGAAAAAATTGCCTTTCTATATGACCTTTTTTATCTTTTTAAAAGAAGTTTATAAAGAAACTTGTTTAAACTTTTTCCTTTTTTGGTTATTCATTCACTAATAAGGGACCTGCTGAAAGCTGTGGAGATTTTTGAAATGATGTATATGATGTCAAAACTTAAGAATTTTAATATATTGACACTCTCAAGAAAAAGGAGAGAAAAAAGTTCATTACTGAACAAGAATTAACAAACAATCAATACGGACACATGCAAAAAGATAGTGTCCTAAAGGGGGTGAGAGATTTGAATTTAAACATTTTTTCAAAGAAACTAAGAAAGATAAGCAGCTTATGAAAAAAAAAATGAAGAAATATAGAGATGAAATGGTTGGAATTGATTGATAAAATGTGAATTGAAAAAGTGTCATTCAGTATCAACATTGACATGGTAAGGAAAGGTGAAGCGTATCAATGAAATGAAATGCAGGAGCAAGTTTAAGCAGTTGTAAAGAAGATGAATGTATAAGTATTTTATGGAATGAAGGCTGAATGGAGAATGATGAAAAGAGAGGGGAAAGAAAGAAATAGATAGGTTAGGGTATGGATCAGTGAGAGGAAGTGCGAGAGTGTTTAGCGTTAGGCAAGACCTTGCACTGTTCAACGGCGTTCAGGAGGTCGTGGTCTCTGAACCCAATAAGGAATTGGGCCAGGCCTTCAAAAAAGAGCGCGGCCTGGTACACAGTCGTGGCGCTCATGATGTCCACAAGAACGCTCCGCCTCACGCGGTTCGCGTAAAGAACCACGTTCACCACCTCTTCCATATGCGCCTTAACGTCCGCGCCCACCGCCTCCTTGCCGGCGGCAATATTCTGCTCCTCCCAGCACTGGAACCAGTTCCCCACGACGCACTCCATGAAGGCGCTCTCGGCGTGTTTGAGGCGGTCTGAGAGGGTGGCGACGATGTGGCGGAGGCGGCACTCGATCTGGTCCATGCACGCGGTGAGAGAGTCAGAGGAGTTGCTCCACGCAAGGGCTACATGCCATGGACGGTCGGGGAAGGGGAGTGGGAGGTGGCGGCGGGGGTTGTTTCGGTGAGTCTCGGGGGGAGATTGTTGGTGGAGGAAGGAGCGGACGAGGTTGGTGAAGAGGAAGGGGTGGAGATCGGCAAGCCAGAGGAGAGGTTTTTCGAGGTTGTTGCGCCAGTCCTGGGAGAGGAGTTGGGTGGGGTCTGTGGTGGCGGCGGCGTCTAGGGCGTGGTAGTAGGATTGGAAGTGCTGGTGGAGCATCTCCACGTGGCTGGAGAGGATGGTGGATGACTCACCTGCGATGGACCGGCGAAGGAGGGGGAGGAGGTTGTTCTTTAGGGTGTTGAACCACTCCAAGTAGTACTCCTTGAACGCACGCGACTGCTTCTGCCGCCCGAACACTTTCAACATCTTTCTTTCTTCCTTCTTTAATCGCTCCAACGGCTACTTTTCCGCGCGGGTATACCCACCTAAAACTGAATCTTTTCATTTATACTTCTGCCTCTTACCGTACAACCACTTCAAAATTGAAATTGAAACTGAAACTTAATATACGCATTACTTTTTTTCTCCTTTTCCATTTTTTCTATCATGGTATAATGTCCACAATTATATCAGTTTAACCTGAAAAAGTGTCTTTATTCAATTTGAAGTTTACTACAATATTTAGATGCAAACACGAAATTGGTGGGAGAAGCTGTTCAGAATAATTGATCAAAACTCCGTAAAAGTTCATACATTAACAAATGGACATAAAAAATGAAATTTAAAATGGAAAAGGGAAAATATGCAACTCCAGGCCAGAGGACACCTCGCTCCAGATCTTCAGTGCAGCAGGAGATGGAAGCTTAAATCACCGCTGGTATGATAGCGGGGAGAATTATACATTACAAGAAGCGGAATTATTTAAAAGAATTAATTATTTAGCAATTCTAGAAGTGGAGCTCAGACAAACAAGTTAACAATATTTACAACAAATGCACCTAAAATGATCATCAACTGACGAAAGAAAAATACAATGAGCTCCTGCGAGAAAAAAAGAAAAAAACCAATTTTACAACATTTTGCTATTTACTCTGTCCTACTATACCTCAAGATTTGATTGAGAGATTGTTAGGACAGAATTAATGCTGCTGCAAATCAATACCAAGAAAGTCGATAGGATTTCTTCCGAGAGCAGCATCTTACAGAGGAGCCTGCTCCAAAGCCTGTATATATATTCTTTTTCCTTACGATGGCTCCTGTATCGCATATGTTTAGCTCACCCAAGTCTCTTTCACTAGCCATCTTTTGAGCAAGCCAAGTCAATTAAATAAATTTACATTATATATAAATGCGAGGGATCCTTATGTGAAAATTCAATTGCAAAGTGTCTGTCCATTATTCACCCATTGTACAAAAGTATCAGGATATTCCTCTAGAACTTTGGACTGGGCATCACGGTGGGATAACTCTGACCCAGTTCGCTCTCTTCCCTGAGAATATTACTAGGAATCAGCATCTCAAATGTGAAATAAAGACCAAAGCAATTTACAAGTCAAACTCACTTTCATCTATTTCAGGACTAATTACGGACATGGAGCTATTATGATCCTAAATCAGTAATATTGTGCACCAAATACATTTCTACAATCAGATCAACACGGCACAACATAACTATCGATACATGTCATGTTCTTGACCTGTCGTTATCGAGGAAGACCCTCCCCAAAAAACATGAGGCATCATGTTTATTGAGATATCATAAAAAAACTAAATGAAAATCATAAGCTCGTGATAATAAACTAAACATGTATAAGTACCACAAAAGAAATTTAATTTACTTCAAATTCAAATAGTTGTCTCATCCATTATCCTAACGTATCATAGAAGTAGTATGCCCGTGCTCCATAAATACCATGTCAGAAGGGCCGGTACCTTAGTGTTTGAGTCTAGAACGCTGGTGGAGGGAGTATCTCCTCCGATAATAACTCCATTAATAACATTTTCTGAAGAACTCCCAGCAATAGAAGAATTGGCAATTGAAAACCTGCATTCAATATCAATAGGCCTTACAATAATTATTTTATTTGGAGATATTATACAATGCAACTTAACTTAAGTAAATCTACTTCGGAGATATGTGTGATATGCTTATGTACATCATACACCCTGCACACATATTCTTAACCCAAGATTGTAATTCTCAAATATATTCAACATTTACCCTTCCCCACTCATTTTGTTGCTTCCATAACTCTCACTCCCAATAAAAAAATATTCTAACAAATACATATCTCTATAGGTACGATATGTAAATGCTTCACTGGAATGCGATTCAGCATTACCTTTCAAATGGCTCTTCTTCACATGAATTTGCTGAAGAAGACAGCCAATCCAGGTCAAGAAAGTTGGAACTGCTGAATGAGACCTCATGTGCAGAATGTGAAATATGTTCACTATCAATGTACCGCTCTCTTGGTGCGTCTCCAAAAAGCTGTCGACGAGGCAATGTGGGAGCGTACCTATAAAAACAAGAATAGCAAACCATTCATAAGATAACTAGATAGACATAACGAAGCAGAAAATAACTGAATATGTCATCAACCGAGCAAGAAGCAAGAGGTGTTTATTTTCTATTTTCTATTTTCAGTTCATATGTTTTATTATAATTACAGAGACTGCCTCAAATAGAAGAACAAACCTACCCTATCACAAAAACATATCCTGTCGACAGTCTTGATTTAGGTACTTGCGTTCTCAAGAAAAAAGGTATGCTATGATGAGAAGACAAAAAAAATATTCAAGACTGTTTATATGTTGACTGATAAGTTCTGTAGTTGCCATAGAACAAAGAGTAATTCATTGAGTTTTTCACAAATGGTATGGGAGGTCACTGGGACGGAGGTGGGAAGTAGAATTAGGATTCTTATCAGCCATAGGGGTCACTAAGTTCTTGATACAATATTGAAATAGAGAGAAAAAAAACAGAAAAACAGGTAAGAGATACACAAACAAACTGAGCTGTTATTTCTTGGTGAAAAAGTCGTTACAAGCTATTTATAGGGGATCTGTTCTGCTGACAGCTGTACAAATTATAACTATCTCGTAACTAACTATTCAAGAGAAAGCAATTAAGCAATGCTCTGTTTACAATATATTCAGAAGCCACATTATTCTTTTTTGTTGTTTTGATAAGAGCCACAAGCCACATTATCAAATCATCTATCTAGTATCAACACTTTCTTATCTCAGTCAGATGGATTAGTAAAGCAAAATTATAATTTTTAAGCATACTTATTCAAAACTAGATTATCCAATTGGGTAAACAGTGAGTTGGCATTTGAATCTGGGACTTCACCTTATGGGAGCACTATTAGGTGTAATTTTACTGTGACTTAATTTGTCCCTTCCTATATATGGTAACTGGATTACATGTTAACAGTCACATCACATTAATAATTACAATTACAAACCTTGAAAATGCGATGTCACTCTCAAATGTTGAAATTTCAGCAAATGAGTCACAAAAATCATTGTTTCCTTCTTCTGAGTGGTTCTGCAAACCTAGCTTTGAGAATTTTTCAATATTTGGATTTGGGGATGACGTAGGAAACCTGCCATGAATGATGCTTCCATCCGAGAAACACCTTTTGACAAATGACCTAAAATTCATAATTCAGACCACATAAGCTGCATCGCCAAGAACTTAATGATATTCACAAAAAGCCCACAATGATTTTGTAGTGTCAAATTATATGCTATCTCATTTAACAAAAAAATAAAGATCATGTCACAGTGCTAATGCCCAGACAGAAACATGCCATCCAAGTTTTAAAACACTTAAACTCTTCAAATTAAAATGATTCACCAACCCTCCATCTACGACACAAATGGATTTAAAAGCTATTCCCACAAATCACCACAGCTACACTTTAAATCCTCGTAGCAAATTCTAACAGCAACTTGATGACTGTTATACCACAGTTAAAAAATGCCAGGCTTCATTAGCAGACAGATTTGCATACGTGAAAATGCAAAATAAGTCAGTATTTACCATAAATCTTCAAAAATCACACTTGTTGCTGCATTTGAGTTAGTTAAGAGGCTTGTTTACAAAAGATTGACAAAGCTCACGCCCAATCTCTTTAATATGCATTGACATAGAAACTCAGATTATGTTTTGGGCCAAATGTGCACAACAAAGATAAGATTAGTCAGTCATAAACCGAGTTCTAATAATTGTTCATGTTTTTCCTATCGAAATTATAAACTTCAATCATATACTCTATTTTTAAAACATAGTGGCAAAAGCAGTTCACCATGTAAGTTGCCAAAAGCACTACTAGCATGTCAACCACACTCTGTCAAATTTCATCTAAAAACCGATTGGCATTAAAACAAAGTTCTCCAATAAATATATTATCCACACCCTAAGAAGTGAGGTAGGTGATATAGGACTTCCCAATACCCTTTCCAGATAGATTACCAAAACCAGTCAAGCCTATAGGCAATTATTAGGTAAGGTACAGGATCTGATACCATGTTAGCTTTCACCTTAAAACCTATTTGCATTAAGCGAAGTAGTCCAAAAAATATATAAACCGCATGAGCTGCACTCCAAGAAATGTTGTGGCAGGTGATGCTGGAATTCCCAACACTCATCATAAACCACGCTAAAGTGGTGAACCAAAGAATGTTCCAGTCAAGTGAAGAACCTATAAATTTCTGAAGAACAGGATACTATTTTCCCTGAGTATAGACAACCATGACCGATGTAAGTAAGGATACACTATGAGAAAGAATGTATATCATCAGAAAGTTGGCACTTGACACTCATGCCAACAACTAATTATCCCACGCCTCTATATAGGAAGGACTCTTTCTTAAGAACAGCTATATGAATAATTACAACAGGCTAGGGCTTGGGCTTACTAGATCTCATCTCAAAATTCACTCTTAGTTCCTTTACTTCATTATTTACAAAGAGAATGTTTTAAGAATTATACCTGAGGTAGGAAATTTCACATGGACAAACTCTTAAAATCCCAGGTATTTACCGAATGAAGAAAGAAAAAAGGGTGTGCACATATATTAAATTCAAATACCTTGCATCATCATCCCCATGTCTCCCTATATCATAATGTTGATCTGAACCCAAATCCCATAGAGCAGGCTTACCCACTTGGGGCTGAAAATGCCCCAGGAATCTGTGCCAAGAAAAAGGAAGACTAGTTTACTATTATGAGACAATAATTAATTGATTAATAACACGAAAGAGACAATCTTTGCAAACTGGAACATATAATAATATATTAAAATTATAACTAGTATAGATAATTTAAAATGGAGATAGCATAAGGTCACAATCAAGTGAAAAATATGGAAACTTCGGCAAATCCAGAAACAGGTTAAGATTTGTACTAGATAAAAATAAGTGCAGTAATGTACGTAATGCCAGTGCAACTACCTCCACAACTCACTACAGTCAAAGGAAATTCATTTATTAGGGATACACCAAGTACAACCCATAGAGAGAGACTTTCGCTCAACTCTAACGTTTTTCTTCTCTACGTTTCCCAGTTGAGAATTTGGTAGGGGGCTATTAATGGAAAATTGGGTATTATAGGCACTCAAGTTCCACATCAAGCACGCTAAGTGGAGTAATAAGACAAGCTTTGAATCCAACCACGGGAAAAAAATATTACTTGGAGATAATAAACAGTTAAGAAATACATGACCGTGGCACATACATGTTAATTGCATTTTGCTTCTCAGCATCCATGTAAGCATTGCTGTAATATCGTTGAAGAGTCCTAAAGAACTCCTGGGATTGTGTTGCAGCTTTCCATTGTCCCCTCCTCTGAGAGAATATCTACATTGCAAAGTGGAAAAGAAGTTAAAGAAAAAGACCATACAATGAACAAATCAATTAGCATTTTCCAACATGTACTTTACCCATTTAACAATGAAAAAAAAAATAAAGCATCCGAGGAAGAAAGAAAATCGTCATTGGGCTACTGTGAATTGCAGGGGTACATTATAGAGTTAGTGGAGATAATACTTGATTGAAAACCAATAGTTAAGGTTATTATAAAATACCAGTCCAACAAATTGTGAAGTTGTTAAAATCCCAATCATTGATTTCCAGTCAACAGCTACAACTCTGGACTATGCCCAAGTTAAGGTACATCTTGCACTATATAGGAGCCAAACCCAAAATTCTGAAGATTGACCAAGTTTATAATGGAATTACCATTCTGAAAAATTAAAATTTAACTCCAATAGGGATAATGAGGTTTCCAACTTTTTATATGTTATATGATAGTCATCATTAGTGGCAGTAACACTTCCAAGTTTGTTTATGTAATCAGAAACTGATGCAAGTACGCAATCCGAGACATAAGTCTATTCTCAAGTCCTATAAATGAGAAAGCAAACAAGACTACTAATACAATTGAATACGATCCAACTCAGATAACATAGGAACACATTTAAATTGGCATTATTGGCAGTAAACCACAAAATAATTATCATTGGGCTGATTGATAGAGATTTCTCCTTTGGTATATCTATTTAATTTTGTCCAGCTAAAATTGTCTTCAAAAACTAAGATTAACAATGATCTTGTCTATTATAAAGTTTAAACCAATTATAAAGTTAATATAAGCTTTATTTGAAAGATTTTAAAGGTCAGTTCCCTAGATAAATATAAGTGCTAACTGAAGCAATTGCAAAGAACATCATAAGTAATCACCTTCTTATGTGCAGCAGAACCACCATACTGATGTGCAAGAGTGTCACCCATCCGCTCATAAAATCCCATCAAATCATCACTTACAGGATCATCAAGGTCAATTTTCAGGTGGTCAATAATTCCCAGAGCATGAAGCTGGTGGCCAAGAGCAGCCAACCCATATGCATATTGTGCAACATTAGTGCGATCTAAGCAGTCTATACAATTAGTTCGAAGAACCCCCCTCTGGAACATGGGTGACTTAACAAAATGATTTCCGTTAGCATGGTTGTCTTCTCCACTAGGTTTCCTCTCTAAATTATTTCCATCTTCATTGTCAACATCAACATGTCTCGTGGGTTGAAAGCTTCCCTTATCAATATTGTCATATGCGAAACTTAACATCAATAATATAAACAAAAGATGTCAGTGGATGAACGTAACGTCAAATATTAATGCCTTTATCTCGGCACATGTATTAACACCTTAATAACATTCCTTAATGCTATTCACAGAAAACTTTATATCATTGTACATTGTCTTAATACTTTCCTCTAGAAATTTCACAAATACACCCAATGTTTCAACGAAATAGTGAAAGACGTTGGAGGAAAATGAAAAACTTACTCAATAGGTGGTCTTTCTATACATTCTTCGAGTCTAGAAGTTGGTGACACTTGGCAATATAAAAAACCTGTTAATGTTAAAGCATATGTAGCCACTTTCCCCAGAAGTAGTAAAACATTTGTAGCTTTGCTGGAAATAGAACAGATAAAAAGAACATAAAACTATATTAGTTTATTCAGAGAACAATTTTAGTTTAATTGTTAAAAAGAAAAAATTGTAGGATAAGACACTAACCTCTGAAAATGTTTAAGATCCCAATGAAGAAACCTCAATTTGTTCTCCTTTGATAAATCTTTGTTAATGAAATTGATGGCATTACCAAACTCAGAACGAAGAATGGACTCGCGAGGCTTCCTCTCATGTGACTGTTGGTTAAATAGTAACAATATCAATTACTTAAGAATCTAACCAAATTAAAAAAGACAGAAGAAATCAACACCTTTCTATTATAAAATACAAGAAAAATGCTTATTGAGGAAATTAGACAATTGATAAAATGGGAAAAATAAAATAAACTCCTTCAAAGAAGAAAAACTACCTTTATCAAATTCAAAATTATTATGGGATTCCCATATCTTTTGACGAGATCTTCAAAGTGAAGTTTGGTGGCTTGATAATTCTGATCTTTCTTTGACACTGACGAAGACCAAGTGAAAACATAAGCAAACAGATAGTGCCTCATACATTAGGTGGGGAAGAGAAGATAAGAAAAACATAACTCGAAAAGTGCTAGTATTCAGGAAATGGTAAGGCATACATATGATATCAGGCTTAAGATTCAGACGTGAAGTTTCCTGTGACCAGAACAGGGGGATTGAACCCCGATTCTGGACAACAGAGCATATTTGGACGGGAAGACCTTCAGGAACATCCTCAAATACAATTTGCTCTGTCTCCACATCATTTGCTACTCTACCCTTGTCATTTAATCCTCGTCTCAAATACCTACATAGCAATAACCACATAAATGAAGTT
>Ga0209589_1000422_pt1 | contig 58390 bp, 52 predicted proteins | sample CowpeawhiteBW_FD_187525 | JGI IMG/M metagenome (GOLD analysis project Ga0209589, IMG submission 187525) | Root nodule microbial communities of legume samples collected from California USA - Cow pea white BW (SPAdes) (version 2) | ecosystem: Host-associated > Plants > Roots > Nodule | place: USA... | reverse complement strand
ACAATATCTTAATAATATCAAACAATATCTAACACTCCCCCTCAAGCTGGAGCATACAAATCGTATGTGCCAAGCTTGTTACAAATATAATCAATTCTAGGCCCTCGTAAAGACTTAGTAAAAATATCTGCTAACTGATCATTTGAGTTAACAAACTCAGTCTTGATGTCTCCAGATATGATCTTTTCTCGAATGAAATGGCAATCAATCTCAATGTGTTTGGTCCTCTCATGAAAGACAGGATTAGAGCTAATATGAAGAGCAGCCTGATTGTCACACACAAGTGTCATTTGGGTAACATCTCCAAATTGTAACTCTTTCAGCAATTGTTTGAGCCAAACAAGTTCACAGGCAGCTGAGGCCATAGCTCTATATTCTGCTTCTGCATTGGATCTTGCTACAACACTCTGTTTCTTACTTTTCCACAAGATCAAGTTACCACCAATGGAGACACAATATCCAGATGTAGATCTTCTATCAGAAGGAGATCCTGCCCAATCAGCATCTGAATAGCAAACAACTCTTGTATGGTTATTAGAACCATATAACAATCCTTTTCTAGGAGATTTTTTAATATACTTCAAGATGTGAATGACTACATTCCAATGATCTTCACATGGAGAATTAAGAAATTGGCTTACCACACTGACTGCAAAGGAAATGTCAGGACGAGTAACGGTAAGATAATTTAATTTTCCAACCAATCTTCTATACTGCTCAGGATCAGATATAGGCTCCCCTGATTTGGTAGAAGTTTAGTATTGGGATCCATAGGTGTATCAACAGACTTTGAACTCATCAACCCAGTTTCCTCCAGAATATCCATGGCATACTTTCTCTAAGATATAACAATACCATCATTGGACTGTGTCACCTCAATACCCAAGAAATATCTGAGTTTGCCAAGATCTTTGATCTGAAAATGGTGACAGAGATGTTGGGAAATCTATTTATAATAGAGAGAGGTACAATTAAATAGAGTAACTAACAATATCTTAATATCAAACAATAACTAAACAATATCTAACAGGTATTAAGATTCGTGGGTGTGTCAACAGGTTTTGAATTCATCAACCTAGTTTCCTCCAAAATATCCAATGCATACTTCCTTTAAGATATAACAATACTATCGTTGGATTGTGCTACCTTAATACCCAAGAAATATCGGAGTTTGCCAAGATCCTTGGTTTGAAAATGGTGGCAGACGTGTTGTTTCCTCTAGGAGATGCCATGTGGTCACTGCCTGTAAGAACAATGTCATCAACATATACTATCAAATAGACACATCGAACACTTGAGTGGCGGTAAGAGATTGAATGATCTGACTCACTTCGAGTCATACCAAATTGTTGAATGTTGCCAAACTTTCCAAATAAAGCCCTAGGAGACTGTTTTAGGTCATATAAATATTTGCAAAAACGACATATCAATCCAAAAGACTCTCCCTGAGCAACAAATCCAGGAGGTTACTCCATATAAATTTCTTGAAAATTTCCATTGAGGAAAACATTTTTGATATCTAGTTGATAAAGAGGCCATTGTTGAAAAGCATCCATGGCTAGAAATAGGTGAACAGAAGCCATCTTTGCCACTAGAGAGAAAGTATCACCATAATCCAATTCAAAAATTTGTGTGTAGCCTTTGGCTACAAGTTGAGCTTTGAGGCGATCAATAGTACCATTAGGACCAACGACAATGGCGAGTACGGCGACGGCAACGGCGGCGGTGGTGGCGACAGCAGTTGCAGTAGTAGAGGCGACGAAAAAAAATGCCAAAAGAACCTTAAGCTCTAGATACCACGTTGAATATTGAGAAAAACTATATAGGGTTAATCTCCCTTATTTCTAAAATACAAGTATATATGGCAACCAAATGTAAATATGGTAAATAAAAGATATTATAATAAACAATATCTACCAATATGAAACAATATCTATTTTTCCTAATAAACAATAGACGCTATGTTTTCCTAATTAATACGATATATCTAACAAGTTAGACAAAGCACACATTAGAATGTCCAAGAAACATCTATGTAGTTATAAAACATTATCAAAACTTAGCTCATAGATGATTGATCAAGTTGTCTAATGGATTTAAACATGCTAGAGTCTATAATTAGATTCCTTCCTCTACTTAAAATGTCTAGTACATATCATCTACCTAGAACAACTATCATCTAATGGGGCTTAAAAAGTTGATTTTAGCATATGTTTGCAATCAAAGCTATATTTGCCCTATTTAGACAAATCTGAGTTAAAACAAATGATTTGAACACATTATTCTTTAAGAAGACTAAGATTAAATGCTTTATGAGTGCATAAAAGTGCATTCATCAATGATCATGGAAACCTTGGCCAAGGAAAACCAAAGTTCAACTGAAGCATACCAAGACCACACAGGTAGTTTTTTCCATTTAGTTTCTCTGAAGACTTTTTGAAATAAGGTAGAGGCAAGAGCATAGCACAATTATGTGAAGGGAAAAATAGGGTTGCAAGAGAGAGAAACCGTGAGGAACCCTTGACATCACACCAAAACAGTACCAGTATAAAGAACCAAGGGCGGAAATGAGCTCAGAAGGTGGTCTAGAAGGATTCCAACCACGAGAAGGTAGTGCGAGACAACGTGCGAAGGTCTGGTTGAGAAGAAGATAGCTTATGGTGGCACGTCTAGTGGAGTTTGGACACAGCCACATGGGTTGTGTTGCACTCCTCAAGACAACCAAAGCCTAACTTCGGTAGACGAAACTGCAACTGTGGCACAGTGGGGGATTGTAGCCAACAGTGGCTAGGTGGCGTTTTCTATGCCAAACAATCAGAGTGAGGCAGAGTGGGACTGACCAACTTTGATACCAACTTGAGATGAAGACTAAAGAATACAGAATGAATTGGAAAGCTCGATTTCCCTTCTCTTAAATCTCATATTTGTAATGACATTGGAGGTCTGGATAGAATGAATGAGGGAAGAGGAAAGAATAAGAAAGGTCAAATCTAGAAATTGAGTACAAAACAAAGTACACAACAACTTTTCAATAAATTATATTAAAGATGACCTATTCTAACAACTAGCATGATAATTACATTTTCAGCTCTTCTATTTGTAACAATCACATCTCTTAAAAGGGGAAATAAAACGAATGCGTAGATTCTAGAGATATTTTTCTGAATTACTATGGAGATATTAGGATATTTTTATCCGAATAATCTCCTATTTGCATCAAAGTGCCTTGAGATTCAGTCTAGATAAAGGTTCGACTGTATGTACAATTAGGATTTTTCCTAAGATAAATGAGAAGCTAAAACCAAGATTTTACAGGCCTTTAGAGGTGGGTCATTAAGACAGGACAGGTTGCTTAAAATTCTAAAATGCAGGCTTGCTAAGTAGCTACAATTGTCAGCAGTCAACCATTACCACCTGCACTGTCAGAGAACTGGGAGCATAAAATACTCCTTGCTGTTGTGCTGCAATTGCAAGCAGGACATGGTGGTAAACGGGAGGCGTCTTTTCAGTGCAAGATCTATCAGGCTACGGGATAATTTATTGGAACTTCAAATGGATGGTATGGTGAAAGTACTGGCATAGATTGTTTCGTTAGCACCCATTACCTTATTATCGCACTAGCAAGGAGGTGTAGAGTGGGACAATAGTGTTGTTAATTAGTAGCAACGGAATGTTTTTGAGGAAGAGGGAAAAGGATAAGGGGGCTGAGTGTAGTGAGAAGGCTAAGAGGTCTGTATCACTAAGCTTCTACTAAGTCCTCTTAATTGGGATGGTTCACAAATTGCATACCCTTGATCTATCAGGCTTTTCCATTTTCTGATTATTATTTCCTTTCGTACTGATATTCTTCTATTGTTTCCATTTATATAGTGTGAATAAAATGAAATCTGTTTCCTTTCCCCAAACCTGGCTGCTGGTTTCCTAGCTGTCTCACTGTGTTTCTATGTTCTCTGAAATGCAGGAGTCTTCTTTTAAGTTCGGTCTTTCGTATGTTGTCGCAGCTTTGGCCATTTATGATGAATACAGCAATGATATTCTTGACATGCCAGAAGGAACCTGCTTCCCTAGGTCTTTTTCTGCTTCCTCGCATTTATCACTGTGATTTACAGTTAATGCTTTAATATTCTCTTATGCGATTGATCTCTGATGATAGGCCTCAGTTTCACAAAGAAGTTGATTCATCACAAAGAGCATCTAATTCAATTTCCGTCTCAAGACCTAGCTCCTTCCGAAAGGCCCCTTCTCGCACGACTTCAATGAAGAACAACATTGCTGAGCTGAAATCATTTGAGGTATTCTTTGTAATATCTTGTCTCGAATGATGTGACTCAAGATATCATCTTTATCTTCCTTGAACGTGATAATGTTTTTCAGCTTGATGGTCCGTACAAAATAATATTGTTCATGAATTGTGTAGTTGTTGGATGCGTTATTCAAGGAATGTTGCCGAGTTGGAGAAAAAATGGTTTCTGAAGGTTTAATTACAAGAAAAGACTTAGAAGAAGCCAGATCTGGTGAAGGGAATAGAGTTATTAGTATTGGTTTGCCAGCATATTGCTTAGTTCAAGGACTCTTGCGCTCTGCAAAATCCAATGCCATGGGTATATTTATCGGTAAGTGGAACCCTTCGAGCAGTTCTTGTTATTTTCCCCTAGCTCCTTTCTTTCTTTTTTTTTTTCTTTTTAACCTTCTAAGACTTCTACACTTTTCCTTACCCTTTTCTCTTTTTGAGATTTTTTTCTTTAAACCATTTTGGTTACTTGCCCAATGTAGGTGATGATACTGAACTAACTACTACAAACAGACCAAGAGAGAAATTTTTTGACTGGTTCCTTAACCCCCTTTTGATCATTAAAGAGCAAATCAAAGCTGAAAATCTTTCTGCCTCAGAAGAGGACTACCTCTGCAAGTTAGTTCTCTTGACTGGTGATGCAGAGAGACTGAAAAAATCTATCATTACTCCAGCCCCTGAATCCGAAGTCAAACGTGCAGAACTCGAGGCATTGGCTAGAAGGTACTTAACATACCAAAAAACTTGGTTAATGTGAATTTGGGCAAGCACTTACAAATTTACCATGCATAGTGTTTTGTGATTAAATGATTTTGAAAAACTGTTTTATTCTCTTAATGTATAATATATTTTCTCTTAAAATAAATCAAACTTTTTGAATATTTTAAAAATCAAACATATGAATCTTAACATCTTCAAATGCTACCGCATCTAACTTCTCCATAAAACATTTCACAAACTTCTAAGGTTTTTTATTGTAAAGCAGTAATCAATTACGTATCTCGTGAAAAACTTTCATATGTTAGAAGCTAATCTAGATTGGTTTATTATATAATTCTCAACCCAATTTCAAGGTTACATTTTGTTGGTTGTTAAAAGCCAAAATACTTTACAGTGGTGGACCCTGCCATTTTTCTGATGATGCTTTTACTTCAGAGGGGTTTGGTTCCAATGATCCATGTCAAGAATCTGTCTCATTTTTGTTCCGTTCTGAAACACAGATTGCAAGGGATTACTAAATCCATGTCAAGGTTCCCAACCTTCAAGCGACGCTTCGATGATCTTGTAAAATCTTTATGTGATGATCAGAAACTTGGAGGTCCAATAATGACCAGATCAAAGAGTGCCTTTGCTCGGTTGGTTAGTTTCAAATCTTTCAAGGGGACAAGAAACGGCTCTTCTCACGGATTAAACGTAGTACGAGACATAGAAAATTCATGATAACAATACCGTGTAATTGACAAATTTAATCTCATAGGTGTATCCTTGAGTCATTCTTTAGGTAGAAATATGAGTGTAATTGACAATAATTGTGAGTTAATTCCTATAAATGGTAGACTAAAATTTATATTATTAACCAAAAAAAATCATATTAGATATGATTTTTCCGTTGTTGTAAACAAAAGCACGATGACAGCTTTAAATTTGTAAAATTCTCAATGTATAGGAAATTTTTCTAATTTCTAATTGTAATTTCTGACCTTGTTTATGTGCAAATTCAAGCAGAGAGCAGCCTCAAAGGATTCTGTTGTAGACCTGCGTTACATTGTCTAACGCTTCTTGCTATACTTCTCGTCAGACCAATGATTCTATCGGGAAGCATACCTAGATTTGAACATTCTCTCCCAGGCTTGTTCAAAATTTTCACACCTAGATTAAGCAGATCTCAAGGAGATTTTGTGTTGCTTGAATTTCAGTTTAACGTGATTTTTAAATATCACTGATATATATATATATATATATATATATATATATATATATATATATATATATATATGAAAAAAGTAATAAAACTTACTAATATTTATTAATATTTGTGAATACAGTGTAAAATTAATTCATGAAAAAACATGTTAATTACACATTTTTAACAAAATTGTTATTAATTTGAGTTTTATGTAGGTTCCACTGCACTAAACCATATTCATTCTTTATTTAACGAGAACCGTATGAAATTCAATTAATAAAAAAAAAAAAAGTGTTAAAGAAGTATGTCAAAAAGTATATTATTGAAGAAAATAATGATATCACTCACGGGTTAACAAAAATATACAAAAATATTCAATCTTCTTAGATTAAGAACTCTCTAAGTATAACCCACTTATATCACTCACGTGTTAACATTGAATATCAACTTCTCTAAGTATAACCACTTAATATTTCTGAGATTAAAAACTTTCAATTTAAATAATAATGAGATATCACTCTCGATACAAGATAATACAATCAAATCTCAAAGGATAAACTTTATAGTTGTCAAGGATATTAAAATGGTTAAACTCTCAATTTGGTGCTTTCTAGATTTGACAATATATGCTCAGTATTTCACTTTCTTTCTCCTTTCTCTTCTTGTTGTTTCTTATTTTTTTGTCATTTTTTTGTTCTCTTTTTTCTTTTGTTTCTTCATAGTAATCTAAATATATAGTAGCTCTTGTGAATTTGACTATTTAGTACTTTATTGATCTTTTGTTCTTCATCTATCTTCTTTTGCTTGATCAGAGCTTTTGTGGACTATCTGCCTAGAGCTTTTGTGGACTATCTGCCTACTTGCAGTTCTTCATAAATGATAAGACTTCATTTAAGTTTAACTTTTAGCGTTTTCTTCTTTGAGATCAATGTATGGTAAGATGCTTATTCATAAGAGTCTTCAACATTCAAATTGCTCACTGAAAAGGAAACTTTGCAAAGCATTCAATTCATATATGATTCTTCTTATATCAATGGTCTTGACATATATATGAGAAGAAAATTGATTGTTTATCATTTAAACCATTTTTCAATATAGATATTTAATTATCTGAAATAATCTTTGATTTATATATTTCTAATCTTAGAAAATAGTTTGATCATTGTAGTTTTGATTAGATTTGATTGAATTAGATATTAATCATAATGATAACTGATCAATGTTTTAATGTCAAAGAGAGTTATAGACAAGTTTGAGATATCGTCTAATGGTTTTATCTGAATCAATTGTCTAATCACTTTTAATTATCTGATGGATTGATCATATGATCAATAGACTATGTTTAACTCATATAGTCTAATGAGTATAGTTGTATTGTTTAATGGCTTAATCTAGTATATGATGATTTTAACCTATATCATCTTATGGGTTTAACTTATATAATATGATGATGGGTTTAACCTTTCTTTTAGCGATTTTCTTCTTACTTGATAGATGTTTCCTGCAAAACTTTATAAAACTTTATGTACATATTATACATAAATTATTCTTGCATGGACAATGTTAAGTTATTATGGGACTCAAACTTTATTTTATTAAAATCTTTGGGCTCCTTAGATGGATACTCCACGGTCCTGTTTGTGATGCCTTAATTATCAAATACTTGGTGGAACATAGGGGATTACTTGTAGAAAAGACTCCGACAATCAAGTCACAAAAAGATTTCAAAGTCAAATCTCAGATCATGCATTAATGAATTGTGTAACTCTAATTGTTGTAGTCTACTTTTATTTATAGAGGACTAATCTTATTTACTTTAGTTAAGTTATGGGTTGAACTTCGACTATGTTCATTTTTGCCCAACTTTATTGGGCCTGATTGGACTTAATTGGGCCTATGTTGCAAGCCTAATATTCCTTGAAAGTGTTTAGCTGGTTTTTACCTAAGTTAGAATAGGCTTGCTAACATATCGACATATCGCACATTACTTCCTCCATATTTTTCTTCCACAGACATGGTTGGTTAGCATATGTATCCTTTCTTTACATGATAGGACCGAGTAGTCGACTAGCTTTGTTACTATGTAGGCGAGTTTATTCATATGTGATGTAGTTAGCGGCCAGGCGCATTGTTATGCTGTTATGTGTCTGATTGCGGTGTTCGTGGTATATATTAGGTTTAGCGGTTACTTTGAGTTAGCAACTCTTGGGTTGGCAGCCATTTAGGTTAATGGTCTTTTGGAATAACATCCAATTCGACCCCAATGGTACATTAGCCCCCAGTCTTTGGTGTGATCTACACGCTTACATGTTGTTATAAGCATCTATTTATTTTGTACGTTTGCATGTGTCAAGTGTTGCGAGTGTAAAGAAAAATCTCCTTTCTTTGGTCTATACCCCTAGGGCATGGTAGGCCCCAGCCTTAAGGAATTGAAGCAATATGGAGGTTACGAAAGAGAGGGGACAGGAAGACAAAAGGTCATATCAAGGGAGACATAGAGGCGCATCGTTTATGGGGACATTTTTGGGTTTGCATGGTGTAGTGATGGGAGATTTAGGCGGGAAAAGAGGAAAAGTCAGGACCCTGATGCTATAAATAGGGATGTTGCGGTCAGAAGTTGTCACTTGGTTTCATTTTCACAAAGATTGTTGAAGAGAGAATAGTTGTGTATGTGCTTCTACTAAGGTTTTCGTGTCCAACATATTATCTAGTGCCGACAACTTCATTTTAGTAAGGTATGTCTCATAATGAATCTAGATATGGTGTTGGAAAGGGTGTGGGTAGAAGGAGTACTTGTCCATTAAATGAGTCATCTAGTGGGTCTACTTCTTGGGATGAAGGAGTAGGTATGTAGATCGTACCGGATGTCAAGGAGGACTCGGCTAAAGAAGTGGTCGAGAGAAATCTTCTGCGAAGGGGGTGGGTACGAGTGGGTGTCGCCAACCGTGACCAACTAGTTTTCCTTATTTAGATGGTCGTGATTGCTGGAGTCGTGGCTACGATGTATTTGTGTGTTCGAGAAGGATGTGTCCCAAGATATCATATCGCTGGAGCAAGTTAGTGTCGTGGAGAGCGTACCATGGACGAGAACAAGACGAGGAGGATTTTTTCTATATGTACATGTGCCACTTCTCGTAACTGCATGTGGGACTTCCATTCAACGACTTTACTATACTAAACATTGCACCCACTCAACTGTATCCTAATAACTGGGGTATCTACAAGCGTTCATGTTGCTTTGCTGGTCATTGTATCTTCATCCGTCTCCTAAATGTTTTCTGTATTTCTATGACACTCGTCCTAAAGATCCAATTACATGGCCATCCTTAGTTAGCCGACTAGGGATAAGTATTTTGGACGCATTTTCTCAGTCCTTTAAGCATTTTAAGGACAGTTTCTTCAAGGTCGTGGTGAAGTTGGTGGGTCGTTCGATTTTTTTACGACAACAATGGGAATACAAAGTTTCCATTTTTCTGGACCGACAATCTCTAACGTTATAAGGGTACTAAAAAGGAGAAGTTATCCATGGAGGATAAGCGAATTGTGGGGATACTTGAGAAGTTTAGTAATAAGTTTCCTACTAAAGACTTAGTTAGGATTTATTTATTCGTCCACCCTCTTGTTGATTTGGATATTGACTTGCCTGTTTACTTTCTTTAGAGTATGGATATTGACGATTGGTATTTTTTTTATGTAGGTCATATGGCTCATCAAGGGAAGAAAACCTTGAGTTTGTTCAAAAGTCTTAGGAAGGAATTGGCATAAGAGACTAAGAAGGTTGGGGGCCCTGAAGTGCCGAACATGAAAGAGCCATTGGTGGAAGTTCGCATACAAGGCAAAAAAAAGAGAAAGGTGACAATGCATGTTTAAAAAAGGAGTGGGGAAGGATATTAGAAGGGTTAGAGTTGAACTCTTGGGTCTCGATTCTTCATATGGGATCAAGAGGCACGAAGTCGAGCTGCTAGAGTTGCCAAAAACAATTGTTCGTTGGGACATCGAGATAAGCCTGGACGAGGCGATTCTAAAATCGTTGGATAATATGAAGCAGAATGGCTTAGTAAAGGCTATGGTGGAGTTCAATAGCAAAGCTCTGATTTTGAGTTGGAAAGTTGACAGATTGTTACAGAAGGAGTTGAAGGAGGGGGGGAGGAAAAAATGGAAAAGATGGTCGAAGAACTTACCCATACCACTTATGAGGAGGAGAAGGCAGCTTGGAGGAAGGAGAAGGAAGAACTGGTGGCCGAGAAGAAAACGACTGAGTTCTTGGAAAGTTAGGTGCTTAGACTTTGACAAGAAGTTTAAGGAGAAGGTGAAGGATTTGGAGGCTGATAACGAAGAGCTAAAGGAGAAATACCAAGGTATAGAAGTCGTTGAGCTAAGAGACTTGAAGAAGTGTGTGGTTAAAGAGCATATCAATGGCTTCCATAAAGGTCTATGTGATGGAGATCTGACAATGAGCAAGGACAATATCCACTTGAAGAATTTGGAGGACCTTTGATAAGGTCTAAAGCAAGGAAAGCAAAAGAAGCTCTGCAACAAGCCCAAGTTTGAAGGAGAAAAGACAAAAGTTGTAAATTGCATTATGACCCAAATGGAAGAGGACTAACGTGCCATATTGATGCAGCTTCTTTTATTTAAATAAGGGCCCAATGCTTTGTAAAATTGGCTAACCAAATTATGTTTTGGTTTAACCAATTAATGGACTTTAGTTTTGCTTTAATTTCAAGTTGTAATAAGGGCCCATTTGACATCTTAAGAACCAGACTTTGAAAGACCAAGAGGACCTTGCTGAATACTTTTGGATGACTTTTGACTATCACAATTTCAGTTACAATCAGTCATTAAGTAGTGGACCATTATTAGCTTGAGTGGATTATTATTAGCACTAGTGGGATATAGTGGCAATTAATGAGTCATTTGTAATTCTAATTGTTAAAGTTCTTATATAAGCTAAACCATTTTTTATCAATGAAATCAAGTTAAGTTTTGTTTTGAAATTCTATTTTCTATCTAATAGTGAGAGTGATTCTCCTAGTTCTTGAGTGATTCAAGAACCCTTGGTTGTATAAAAGGATTTTTCCATCCTTTGTGTGTTGCCTCCTTTGGAAAGATTGATTCTTTCCTTCCACTTTTAGATTCACCTCTTATTTCTTTCTTCTTCACCCAATTTTCAAAAAGAATACCCAATCCCAAAAAAATATCTCGTAGTCATAACTGGTTCTAATCCTAAAGATCCTAAGTCAACCCTTGTGCAATGAGATTCACATCACTATGGCAGGTGGCGCTTTTTAATAACGAGGTGAACATTGATTATTCTCGTTATGATGTCAATAAGGATGTCTTTAAAGGTCATTTGGTAAAGGATTTGGGGGTTGATAACGAGGAGTTGAAGGAGAAATACCAAGGCATAGACGCCGAGCTAAGAGACTTGAAGAAGTGTGTGGTTCAAGAGCATATTAATGGCTTCCACAAAGGCTTACGGCAGGCGGCGCTTTTTAATGACGGGGCGAACGTTGATGAGTCTTGTTCTGATGTCAACAAGGATGTCTTTGAAGGTCGTTTGGTGGACGAGGAGGAGATTGAAGTGTCGAAGACTCCAGAAGAACTCGAAGCCATATGTGTCGGCCCTCTTGCTGAGAAAGAAGAAGTTGCAAATGAAGAGATTGAAGTCTTCGATGAGCAAGCGTTGATGTATATTTTGTCAATGTTTTGTTTAGCCTGATAGGCTTATGATTTGGTCTTCTTAGAAGCTTTTAGAATTTTCTGTAATAATGAGTACTTCTTTTACCTTAAGATGACTTGGATTGTACGCGCCAACTTTTTCATAAATATATAAACTCTTATTCCGAATATCTTGTGAAATTCTCGATTTTGTTTGTGCATGTTTATTTGTCAGGAATAATTCGCGTGATAGTCTTGATTTGATAAGGACCGCCTACTTAAGTAGGTGGTTGGGAACTTGTGATAATTTTTTCGTTCAACCAGGACTGTCTACTTAAGTAGGTGATTGGGAATTTGTGATAATCGTTATGTTCAACCAGAACCACATACTTAAGTAGGTAGCAGGGAACTTGTTTTGTTCAACCAAGACCACCTACTTACTTAAGTAGGTGGCAGGGAACTTGTTTTGTTCAACCATGAACGCCTACTTAAGTAGGCAGCAAGGAACTTGTTTTGTTCAACTAGGACGACTTAGTGGTAGGGAACTTGTGATAATCCTTTTGTTCAACTAGGATCGCCTACTCAAGTAGACGGTTGGGAACTTATTTTGTTCAACCAGGACTGACTACTTAAGTAGACGGCAAGGAACTTGTTTTGTTCAACCAAGACCTCTTAGTGGAAGGGAACTTGTGATAATCATTTTCTTCAACCAGGACCGCCTACTTAAGTAGGTGGCAGAAAACTTGTTTTGTTCAACCAGGACCACTTACTTAAGTAAGAGGTAGGGAACTCCTAGAGAAGTTTGTACATGACATTTCGAAAGAAGAAACTTTTGTTTTATTGATGGGGGTGCCTTATTAAAAACTCTCCACCAAAACCCTCCTTAGGAAAAAGACCAGGTTAGGAAAAAGAGTACACCCAGGGTTACATTTGAGATGGGATATATTCAACATATTTAGTATTGGCTTTCCCGATAACTGCTCGAGCCTATAACCTCCATTTTTGACATTTTCACAAATTCTGTAAGGCCCATCCTAATTGGCCAAGAATTTTCAATTCTGCTTTCTTACATTGCCAGTCATCTGCCGTACATGGTCTCTTTTCACGAATGTGCGTGGTTAGAGCTTGGAGTTATACTTTCTTGTCGCACTTTGTTTAGTTGTCGTGTTTCGAATTTGTGCCTTTTCACGTAATTCTGTTAATAAGTCCAGGTTTGTGCTAAGACTTTCTTAGTTAACCTTCTCATCGTATTTCCTTCTTCGTAACGAAGGTTCTCTTATTTCGACTAGAATCATGGTTTCTGTGTCATATACCAAGTTGAATGGTGATTAGTGCGTGGAGGATTGGGGAGTGCATTAGTACGCCTACAGGACTTCTAGTAACTCTTCCAACCACCTTCCTTTTGATGAATCCAACCTTTTTCTTAGTTCTACCAGGATCACCTTATTGGCAACCCTAGTTTGTCCATTGGATTAGGGATGTTCGGTCAAACTTGTGATGTGTTTTATTCCTAAGTCGATATAAAACTTTGATAGTTCCTTATTTATGAATTGTCGGTCGTTATCCGCTATTATGGTATGCGGTATCCCATAGCGACATATAATGTTCTTTCAGAAGAACTGTTGAACTTGTTGAGTTGTGATCATGGCTAAAGGCTGGGCTTCAATCCGTTTTGTGAAGTAGTCGATTCCTACTATGAGGAATTTAACATGCACCTTACCTGGAGTAAACGGCCATAATATGTCCATTCCCCATTTGGTGAACGGCCAAGGGAATATACATGATGTAACTCTTCTTATCGGACGTGAGTGAAGTTGTCATGTTTCTGGTAGGGTATGAATTTCTTGACGAAGTTATGACAGTCCTCTCCATAGTCTGCCATGCCCGCAAAATTCTAGCTGCAATTGTTCGAGACCTAGAATGGTCATCGTAAATCCCTTCGTGAATCTCTTTTATCACATGCTCCGCCTATTCTTTCGTAATACACTTTAGTAGGAACTGGTTATACTCTCGTTTGCAAAGAATTTCTCCTATCAGCATGTATCATGCTGCTTTTCTTAACCATCCCTTACCCATTAGGTACGACATGTTCCTTGTCTTCAAGTATTGTATGTATGGCGTCATCCAAGTTCCTCCGCTGCTATCTATATTCATGCAAGTGCTGCCCGTTGAGGTTGTTGTCAACGTCTACTAAAGCAAAGATCTATACTTCCCCTTTTTTCTTTGTGCTAGCTAGTTTGGAAAGTCCATCTGCCCTAGCATTGTCACCCCTTGGTACATGCTGCATTAGTATCTCTACAAAACTAGTATCCATAATGTCTCGAACCAAATGGTAATACTGAAGCACCATTGGGTCCTTTATCTAGTATTCATTATTCAAATGACCTACTTTAAGTCTCGAATCGGTTCTGCATATTACTCGGTGTGCTCTGACTTCTTTGGCAAGTATTAATCCGGTTAAGATGGCTTCATATTATGCCTGGTTGTTCAACGTTTTGAAACCAAAATGCAAGGAATTCTCAACAAATATCTGGTTGGGGCCTTCTAATGCGATGCCAGTTCCTGTCCCTTTTGGATTGGAAGATCTATCAACATAAAAGGTCCATCAATCCTCCTTTGGTGCGTGTATTGAATGCAAGTCGCTGACAAAATTGGTTAAACATTGGGTTTTAATAGGGCCGTTTGGTTCATATCGTATGTTGAATTCTAACAACTCTACGCCCCAGGATGACATTCTTCCGGCTAGGTCGAGTTTTGCAGTACCTTTTGGATGGGGTCGTCGATTTTACGATCTGATGATTCTAAAAGTAAGGTCTGAGTCTTCTAGCAGCAGTTACTAGGGATAAGGCTACTTTTTCAACCATTTGGTATTAGGTTTCCGGGTCTTGTAATGTTCTGCTGACGAAGTACACTAGTTCTTGCTTCTTGCCAATTTCTTGTACTAAGACCTTGTTCATCAACCTTTGGTAGGTTGTCCTAGCATTTTTGAGGTCGAATGACATGACCTTATAGTAATAGTTTGTGCCTTTTGTGATGAACGTAGTTTTAATCATATTGGATGGGGCTATGGGGATTTGGTTGTAGTCGGAGTAAGCGTCCAAGAAACTAAGCACACAATTCCCCACCACTCTGTCAACCAGTATAATTCACACACATTCGTCACTTCCCACTAGATTTCTTCACTAGGACAACATTAGCGAGCCAAGTGGTATATCGTGCTTCCCCAATGAACTCGGCCTCAAGGAGCTTTGTCACTTCTTCTTTGGTCGTCAACCTTCTTTCTTCTCCCAACTTCCTCTTCTTTTGCGAAACATATCGGGCTTCTTTAAACATTGATAGCCTGTGGACGGCTACGCGAGGATCCACTCCTGGTAAGTCCATCGTTGACCAAGCGAAAAGATTTGTGTTGCCTCTTAACGTTGCTCAAATCATTGCTTCTCCTTCTGGGGTCAAGCTTGAACCAATCCTTAGGTTCCTTTCTGTGTCAACTCCAAGCTTTGGGTTTCCAATCCTAAGGTCTAGATCGTCCTTAACAAGATGGCTCCGGATCCTGGTGCTCTTTCAACATTATTGGCGGCGGGAGTAGGCTCTTGTGGCCGAAACTAGCTATATAGCACTCTAGGCTTGCTTCTGCTCTCTGTGGATGGTGCTGATGTCGCCTGATGTCGACGGGAACTTCATGGCGAGGTGAGGGGTTGATACCACCTCTCTGAGGGTGTTTAAGGAGGGTCTTCCTAACAGGACGTTATATGATGTGTGTGCTTCAACCACTAAGAATCGCACAGGTATGGTCTTCATCTGGTTGCCTTCACGAAACATTGTGTGTGGGTCGATATACCCCCTGGTGCACATCCTTTCTCTTGAGAATCCATATATCAACTCGTCGTGCGGGGTCATTAAGTCTTCCAGTAGTTGCAACTGTTGATATGTTTCCAGTAGAGAATATCTACTGAACTTCCTTGGTCCACCAATACTTTCTTTACTACGAAGTTTTCGACTTCTATAGTAATGACCATGGAGTCAACTTGGCTTGGATTTATACCTTGGAAGTTAGCATATGTGAAGGTTATGGGCAGCATTCTCCGACATCTATACTTGCGACTTATGACATTGACGAATTGGATGCTTCTAAGATGGTGTTTCCTTACTGATGCGGTGGCATCACCTCTAGCGAATCCTCCAGAAATTGTGTTTAAGCAAAAATGTACAAAAACTACAAAAAAATTTGACATATAAATTAACTCTCCCTTCGTATGTATTTCAAATGTTTTTTTCCTAGTTAACTTGATAAATTAAATAAATTTGCGGTAGAAGATTTCTTGTTGCAGAAGTTAAAAGATGCAAGAGAATATGATGTCCTCGCTTTTAAACAACTATTTTGACTGAAATGCCCAACAGAGAAGAAACACACGGAAAACACAAATTTCTTAAAAGAAATAAAGTTCTGTAGTTCCAACCAAAATGTTTGAGCAGAATTTGAGCCAAAATTCCAGCTATAATTCCGCAAAAAAAAAGTTACATCTCTATTTGGCCAGAACTAGTGGAAGAAAACATGGCTGTAATTCTTTTACCTTCTTGGCCTACAGATACAAAATCTTAAGCTATGACAGAGCAGAATGTACAGAGATTACATAATATTTAACTATGCTAGTTTCAATGTATTAGATTATTTATGGAGTTTCTTGTGTCTGTGGACGATAAACTTCACTTCTATCAAACGGTTTACTTCTCCTGGGAACACCAGCCAGATTGTAGAATTCAGTCAATGTTTTTCTAATTTGCACTTTCTTCTTTTTATCAGCAGGCCGAGGTCCTAAAAGACCTAATTCGGTGGTTGCACCATTAACCTGGGAGGAATGAACAACTGCATCATAAGCTTTAGAAGAGAGGGTAAAGCCTTCATTCTTGGCTCTTGTATATAACTGATATGCCAGCCTCGGTTTTCCATCATTTGCAAGGGCCTCAATCAGCATTTCATAAGTTATCTCATTGGGGGTGATGTTCTGAACTTTCATTCGATGAAACCATTCATATGCTGCACTGCTCATACCATTACGAGCACAGCCAGTGATTATGGCATTGTATGTCACCACTGTTACCTCAATTCCTATTGTTACCATTTCCTGAATGATGGCATCAACTCTATTAAAATTTCCCTGTGCAGTATAAATAGAAGCCATAATTGTGTAAGCATATGCATTTGGCTGAACCCCAACCTTGACCATATGGTTCCACACACGGAGGGCATCATCATAGAGTTTTCCCTTTTCAAGAGCACTCAATAAAGCCCCATATGATATCATAGTTGGCTTTTCACCATTTTCCACCATTCTCTTGAATATTTGCACTGCTGCAGTAGTTTCCGAAGCCTTAGAACAGGCCACAAGAACTGCATTCCATTCCTTACTTCCAGGTTTTAGGCCTTTCTCTTCCATCTTGTTTAACAACCTAACACCCCATCTCCAAATTCCCTTTCTCTTGGCAGCATTGAGAAGAAAATTGAAGTGAGAGACTACGAGTTCGTATGACAAGTTATTTGGTTTTGGCCCTTTGTCCAATAAATCTTCATATATCTCCAAAGCAGCCCACCATTTCTTTGCTTTCCCCATCAACCAAATTGCATGGTTGCAGACAGACAAGCTGATTTTATCATACCTTTCTCTAATCCGGGTGTACAGCTCTTTAACAACAATGTAGTGATCTTCACGAGTACAAGCCCACACAAGCCTCTCAAGATCAGCACGCGTCAGTGGAATCCCAGCATTGTCCATGTCAACAAGAAACTGCAACACCTTGTTGCTCAAGTTATCACAACTCACAAGCCAACACCGCATTACTTGATAGCAAACACGGATTGTGAACTTCTCAAGCTTCACAAATTCTTTCTCCCAATCTTCTCCATCGCCATCTTCTCCTATTTCACCTCGATGGTAAATTTCTCTTAACTCAACAAAGAAATTTAGAGCTCCATTGCAATCTTCCATCCTCCGGTACGCCAACAAGGCTTGAGAATAGGATACCGGAGACAGGGTAAAGCCATTTCTACGGATCTCCTCAAGCACCTTGAGAGCTCTCTCACAGTCTCCTTTCTCAATGTAAATTGCCATCAAGGTGTTATATGTCACAACATTATAGGAGATTCCATCTTTAGCCATTTCATTCAGAATGGCTTCCATTTCTGCAAATTGTCCAGATTGTTTGACCACACCTAATAGACAGTTATATATAAAAAGGTTAGGTCCAAAAGAGCCATTAGTTTCTATCTTTCTCTTCTTCATCCATTCAAAAAGAATCAAAGCAGAATCCATTCTCTTTTCTTTACCAAAACTGCTGATTATCGTCGAAAACACCTGGAGGGGCAATTCCCTCTTGCCTACAAGAATCTCCTCCACATCATCCACTGTCTTCGCAGTCTGCAGTCTCAAGGCTAGTGCTCTAACATCAACCTTACCATCACTCTCTTCTTTCCCACCTTCCTTGCTATTGTCACCAATGCCCATTTTTGGTTCACAGTCACTGTCCTGGAACTTTATACTCTCTGACTCACCGTTAATAGGTTCACCATTAGAATCAATCTTCTCCACAACCAATTCACTCACAACACCTTCATCCTCCAATGCCCACCCCAAGGGTGGAGCCAAGTCCCCAATATGACTCTTGTTTTGCTTCAAAATAACACCAAATTTGGGTTCAGAGCATCCCAACAAAAACCCAAATCCCAAATCCAATTTTGAGTGTCCAGAAAATACCACAGTCCCATACCCTCTTGTACATTGAAAAACACTAACTTTTTCACAATAAGAAACCTTAAAAGCAAAACCCAGTTTCACCCTTCTTCTCCTGTTCCGATCAGAAATACCGGAATGGCGTATTTCAAAGCGAGGGACCACCCAGTTGTTAACTTTGAAGGGCCAAGTGCTAATCATTTCTCAGAAATTTAGAAGCCAAAGAGGAAACCCTCTTTCAAATAATTGAAGCTATAATAAGTTACAGGAATAAGTGAGGAAGCAGCATAAGATGGGTTTCAAGCTCTTACCTTCTACCATTGATTCGAATCGGTTGAAGAATGGTGACTAAGAGCAAGCTTGCGTTGTCACAGCCATTCGTTTGCAGCGAATCAAATAGATAAAACGGAGTATAAAAATAAAAATAAAAATGATTACTTTATGTAAATAATTAGAGCAGATCCACTCTAAACCGCATTATTATATTATTTTTCATAAAACAAAAATAGCATTAAATAACTTTCCAAAATAATTATGTTCACTTTTTCATGAAAACGTTCGAAGTTTTCTCTTTAAAAAATTAATAAGCATCACTATGTTTATTTCCAAAAACATTAAAATGTAGCATAAAATATAAAATTTAGCTTAATGGCACATTTGATCTCTTATTTAAAAAATATAACTTAAATCATTCTATTAGTCTATATTTTTCGCATGAAAATATTAGGTAGGTCTCCTTTTTTTTTGTCTTAATTAGGTCTTTATCTTGAAAATTTTATTACAATTAGGTCTTTTCTGTTAACAACATTACTATATGTCAGCACACTTGGTTTTTTTTAATTGTTTTAATTTAATTTCTTTTATAGTTTTAAAAAAATTGTCATATGTCAAGCTGACGTTGTGTCAAGTGGATAGAGGTAGTGTGATGTAGCAATGACAGTACCACATGTCATTATTGGATAGGATGTGAAAAATTTCAATGTAGTCCTTATATTTGTTATTTTGTCTCAATTTGGTCTCAATTTTCTTAAAATAATTTTATAACAATTTAAAATAAATATATTTATTTAAAATTTTAAAATTCAATTTATAAAGTTATTTTTAAACCAACTCTAACATTTGTCAATAAATTATTGATATATAAATATTTGAAACATTATTTAAATAAAATTCAATGTAAAATAAAAACTTAATATGTTAAAAATATCATTGTGACATTTATATAAGTTCAATTTTGTCTCAACTTGAATAGAGATGAAATTGCATCAGTTTTAAATACATGAACTAAACTGAAAATTTTCACATTCAATAGGGACACGTGACACTACTACGTCACACCATCTCTACCACATGTTACAATGTCAGCTTGACACATAACAATTTCTTTTAATTTATAAAAAATATATAAATTAAAAAAATTATGTGCCGACATGTGACACATCATTAACTTTGTGAGTGTACTGCTAACGAAAAAAGAATAAGACTTACTCGAGATTTTTCTATGAAAATAGAGACCAATAAAATAATTTAACAAAAATATGTAAAAAATAAGACCTGCTCGAGATTTTCCTATAAAAATAGAGACCAATAAAATAATTTAACAAAAATATGTAAAAATTGTAACAGATCTTAAACACATTTGAGCATACTTAATTTTAGACATTTTCCCCTTACACCAATTACACGGATATGACCATTAACTTATTGCCAAGATGAAAATTCTTCAGATGAAAAGTAAACCAGTGTCGTTCCAACTAATGGTAAAGTGAATTGATTATTGCGTGAAAATTTAAGTTCCGAAAATTCTGACTAAATTTATCCGTCGAACTTAAAACTAAAGAATTATTTAAATAAATTAAAAAAAAATTACTTGAGAAAAAAAAAACAATTAAACAATTAAAATAAAAGGTTAGTTCAATAAAATAATTAATAAATCAAAATAATTTTTTTTCTAAAGGCAACCTACACATTTAATGTGTTATTTTTTTATTAGATACAAACTTTGTATAATTAATAAATAAGTTTAATTAGTAATTTAGTTGTTATATTTATTGTTTTCATTTAGTTTAGTCTTTTTATTTTTATTTGTTCAATTAAATTTTATTTTATGCTAAATTGATTCATTGTATTCTATTTTTATAAATTTGTATAAATGACTATAACATCGTCTTTGTAAATGTCAAATTGTAGTATTTTAGATTTTTTATTTTTTTCATGTTGTCTTTATCAAAAATGGTTAAATTAGTAATTAAGCCATGTTATAACTTATATATCCATTTTAAAATATATTTTAAAAATTTATATGTGAAATCACTCCACCTATATATTGAAATTAATTTTGTTTGTTTTTTTAAAGAGTTAAATATGTTTTTAGACCCTTAATTTTTTTAGTGAAAATTAGAATTAATCTTTTCTTGAAACTTTAGTCCAATTTAATCCCTGAACTTTAGAATTGCATTGATTTAGTCATTTTAACCATTTTGTTTAAGTTTATTTGATGTTTCAAAATCGTTTCATGATAGCATTTGAGTTGTTTACAAAGTTTGGTACATTTTCGATTTAGTGTTGACTGAGAAATGCGTTTAAAACGTCAAATAAACTTAGCAAAATCTAGTTAAAAGGACTAAATTCATGTAGTTCTAAAGTTGAGGAACTAAATTGGGTCAAAGTTTCAAAGAAGAACTAATTCTAATTTTCATTCAAAGTTGAGGGACCAAAAGCATATTTAACTCATTTTTAATTTAAATTTAAAAAAGTGTCTATTTTAAACTTATAATTTTTTTAAAATTTTGATTAAAATGTTTGTTGCCCATTCTTGTCCTCTTCCTATATGCTCCACACACACAAGAAACAAAAGCGAATCTTGACCATTGACCAAAAATTCTAAAGGGACCAAAGTAATATAATTATGTGATTATTAGATTATGTTTCGACTTGACCCAAGTTCGTCCGGCAGGATCGTTAGGACAACCACCACGTTTCCAAGGTATTGTTCGCTTTGGGGCAAGGAGCTTCATCATGATTTTGTCCTTAAAAGGCGCCTCAGAGGGTAAGGAAGGAATGAGTATTTAAACTATGTTTGACCTCGACTCATAATGTGAGACTTATTGGATATACCTAAGCAAATTGGATCATTAGTATAATGCTTCAAAAAATGACTCCTCTAGCTCAATAATTAGATCATTAGTATAATATTTCAAAATATGTAAAGAAGTAAAATATATCTTGCTTTCATTTTCACCAATAGCTTCTCTTTTACCAATATTAAAAAATGAATCTGTTGTTTTAATTTTCATCAATATACCTATTTTTTTAAATAATATTAAAAAATAATTTATCAAAATCTAATAAAAAATTGAGAGACATAATTATTAAAAAATATATATTATAATCTAAGTCATAATTATACTAATAGTGTTAATAACTATTAAACTAATAGTTCCTTATTACGTGACACAAGAGAGAATTTTTGGTTCCTATTTCCAAAATTGTCATGTTGGTCAATTGTTTTAGTATCAATTTAGTCTCGATGTTTTAGTTGCAAATTGACATTTTTGACAAAAAAAATAATTAAACCTAAATATTTTTATTTTTTTATTATATTTGATTTTATATTTTAATATTTATTAACATTAAATGTTGTGCTATACAAAAGAAATAAAAAGAGACACAATTTAATTTTCATCAATTTCTAAAATATACTACAAATACTTTAAAAATTTTAAAATTTTCAAAAATATATATAATTTAAAAAAATTAAAAAATATTTGACCTCTCCTTACTCCTTTGATAATCCGCCACTATCTCTGATACCAAAATTATAACACCCCGACTAAGATAATACTAAAATAATATTATCTCTCACTTATAGTAAAAATATAAAAAATTTAAACTATGATACCACTAGTTAACAATTATAAAAAATATCTTTATTTATCAAGTACTAAAAATAATACATATCTCGTTATTCCATATATATAAAATTGACAAACTAAACAATGAAAAAGAAGCTTTTTTCTTTTTTTTTAAAAAAAAAGACTAAGAAAACAATTCTAATTGTAATTTTTAAATTTTAATATTTGAAAAAAAGTATTTTCCTTTTCTAGTTTATAAATTTAAACCTTTAATAAAAAAAGTTAATTATTCACATGAAATTTAAACTAAATTACTAATATATTTGACATCTTTTAACTTAATTTGTCAACTTAAATAAATTTTATAAAATAAATAATTATTTTACATTTTTTCATAAAATAGAAAAGAATTTGCAATTTATTTTTGTTGATAAGTAAACTGAATTCAACTTTATTTTGGACAAGGAAAACATGATTCGATTTTTAAAAAAAAGTTAGAACTCACTTGAATAGAAAAAAAATATACTAATATTTGGCACTCACACTGTCAGGTCATGCTGAAACTGATAAGTGATACTACCACTCTCATGTGGCATAACACTGACCTGACACATGAACACAATCTTCAAAAGAAATCATTTTTTTAAGTTTTTCAAATAAAAATTACTAGGAACTGACATGTGACTGTCGCAACCGGGATCGCGACGGGACGACGAACCAAAAAAGGAAAATAGGTTTGAAAAGGAGATTTGGAGTCGCCACCATAGTTATTCTGGAAAACTATGGAAAACCATAAAGATAAGACAAGTTGCAAAAAAACAGATTTTGGATCCGGGAGTCGGTTACGCGTAGGGAAGGTGTTAGCACCCTACAACGCCCACCCAAGCGCGGTACCTTTAATTAAAAAAAATGCAAAGACGATGTGATTTTCAAAATGTTAATTTTCCCCAAACATAATAAGACAAAAATGCTAAAAGAAAAAAAAAATTATTTTTTTGGGCCCGACAAGGATTGACCTTGGTTCTACGTGTTCTCATTCAAAATGAGAAATCAAGGTTACGTAATTCTTTAAAAGATATTTGGAAAACAATTAAGAAAATGATTTGATTTGTTGGAGGTGAACCTGACAAGGACTGGCCTTGCTCCTAAGTATCTCACAGTGGAGAATCAAGGATCACGTAGTTCTTAAAAAGGACTCTTTGTCTGAAGATTGTGATGTTTTTATATTTTGAAAATTTTATATTTTTTTGTATTTTTTGAATTACTTGAAAATATGTGTCACACAACGCGAGCAGTCGGACAGACACTAAAAGAGAAATAAAACTATTTTTGGTGTTTTTTAGAAAATTTGGAAGAAAGTGTTACACGACGCGAGCGGCCGGACATACACAATAAAAAAAGAAAGAGAATATTTTTCATTTGTAGATTTTTTATTTTTTGTAATTTTTAATAATTTTTAAATATTTTGTTTCTTTTAGAAATAAAAAATTAAAAAAAACAACTTAATTAAGAAAGATAAAAGTGGAAGAGGTTGATTGAGTAGTGTATGAGGTGCATGAAGTGATTGTGGTGTGTGCATTAAAGGTGGGAGTGCAGAGTAAAGTAAGAAAAACAAACCCAAAACAAATAAAGCGCAAATGAGTTATGCAGCAAAAATGGTGGTGGCATCAGCAAATATTGGGAGGCGTATGTATAGTAAAACAAGGGGCTGCAATAAATAAGCATCCAACACATAATGAAAATGCTGAAATTGAAACAGGTGGTGCGCGGAGATTAAAACGGGGGTGCCACGGAGAAAAAGCGTTCAGACCCAACTTTTTTAAAATTAAAAAAAAAGAGAACCCTAATTTGAACTCCTGCCTCCCTTCTCTTCACTTCACCAACGGCACCCTATCCTCTCTTCTCCCGAGCCTCCAAAATTCCAGCAGCAAGCGCCGCTGCCGCAAGTCCCACGGCCGGCGAGACACACCGCCGTCGACGCCAGTCGCCACCGGAAGCATCGCCGGCGAGAACCTAACTCCCCAAATCGTCTCCATTGTCGTTTCTTCTCTCGCGCAAGACAGGACCCGTTTCTTCCTCGCATGACCACACAACTGCACCAAACCCCTTCGCGGCTGCGCAGCCCTGCCCGCCGGAGACTAGCGTCGGCAATTCCGACACTCATCTCCAGTCCTTGCTTCTCGTCTCCCGCGAGAGAGAAAGGCGCCGTGACTCCCTCAAATCGCCACCACCGTGCCGACCACACCGCGACTAGGTTCGAGAACGTCACGCGACCACACTCCACCGTCCAGACCTCCGACTCGCCGCCGGCGATGCCGCCGGCGATTTTCTCTCTTCTCTGTTTCTGTTTCGATTGGAGGTGCGATTGGGAAGATGAAACGAGTGTTTGTCACTGGAATGGGGTTCCGGTTTGGTTTGAATGGAGATTTTCTGTTTGATTTTGCGCAGGTGAATGATAAAGATGAGAATAAAGATTAATTGATGATGGAAGAGTGCGTGACGGTGATGGTGATTTTTTGTACCAGAGGTGTATAGAATACGAAGAGGGTAGGTTTCTTTGCGTGAATGTTTCCCTGCGGGGCTGTGAGTACGATGAAGGTTTTGAATGGAGAGAAAGGTGGCGGTGATTCTGGAGGGACGGTGGTTCTGGAGGGACGGTGGTTTTACGAATGGGAGAGATCGAAGATGAATGTGAAGCTCATGATTTGTGGCTATGGATGGGCTTGGTGTCTGCCACGGCCTTTGGCCTTCGCGCGTTTCTATTTTTGCTTTACGCAGGTTGGCAAAGAAAGAAAGATAAAGAAGATTGTGATGGCCGTGACTATTGTACGAGAACGGTGATGAGTGCAAAAATGATGCTGTTTTTTTCTTTTATCAAAGTTGGTTTGTGATAGCTGAAGTTGTTAATGGTGCTTACCTCTTGTTGGCAGCCTCATGTGAAATTGTGAAACTGTCTCTCTCCTCCGAATGCTCTTCCCTTCACTTTTTCTCTCTGTGATGGAATCCTTTCAGTGTGCTGAGACAAAGAAATTGTCTCCCCTCCCCTTCTTGATGGCTATACGGTTATGTTTTTGTTCTCCCCTCTGCTTGGAGGTTGCGTCTCCTTTCCAAATGGCTCTGCTTCCAGCCACCCTATATCTCTGCTCCACGACTGCCATGGTGCCACAGTAATACACATACACATATATCCAACATTTCTATTTTTGTGCAAAGACACAGAGATGGAATAAGATCCGAAGGTTTGAACGTTTCCCTTGCATGGACAGGGAACTGTAAGCAGAGTACTTCCAATTTCCACATTTTCACTTCATCTAATTTTTTTTCAATATTATTTTTTTTCTTTTTTTAAAAGCAAAACGGAAATAATAAAAGGGGAATAAGATAAGATAAAAAATTAAATAAAAATAAAATAAAATGAATATATAAAATAAAATAAAAACAATAAAAAAAATAATAATAAAAGATTAAAAAAAATATGAATACGCATAGAAATAGAAAATAAAAAGAAAATTAAAGTTGAAATAAGATAGAAAGTAAAAATAAAAATATATGTATATACTCTATGTTCACTTTTCTTTCTATTTTGCTCTTCTCTTAATTATTATCAAAGTCAAAAATTATTTTTTTTATCTGGACAAAATTGAGTGTTGACAATAACATTTACAAAAGTAGTGTTAACAGTGTTTATAACAATCTAATGGAAATTACAAATCAATTTAACACAAAACGAGACTTATTTGAATCAAAAAAATAAATAAATAAGGGGATCAAATTGAAGAAAATCTTCGGAGACTAAATTATTAATTAAGTCTTAACAAATATTAATATGTATGGATGGATAAGTTGATGGATGAATGGATGGATAGATGGATGAATAGATAGATGGATAAATTGATGGATAGATTGATGGATGGATGGTTAGATGGATGTATATATGTATGGATGGATAAATTAATTGATAGATGAATGAAAAGATGAATAGATATATTGATTGTAACACCCCATTTAATTAATGAACGTAATTAAATGAAACGTCACACTAAAATAATATCGTAGCGCAGTTTCGGAGTTTAAATGTAACTCCATACAATTATCCAAGGCACGTAACCATGTCAGTTGAACCAGATAAAAATATTCAACATTAATAAAATGGGAATTTAAAAGAACGGCCAATACATGGGCCTTAGCCCTAAAATAAGGTTCATTAAGCGGGATCCAGCCCAGGCGGGTTAGGCAACAAAGTCAACATTCCCTTGTTGATCGCGAGAACCTCTCGTATATGCTCACATTATTAAATTGATTATCATCGCAAAAGGAGAAGAACCACATCCAAGACAACCAAACAAGCAAACATGGTAAGCTAGAGTATAAATAGTTCATCAAGCAGTCACATGCCATTACACAACCCAAACAGTATATATCATCCAAACATGTTATGACTTCTCAAACAATACACTAGACTCTGACTCGACTCATTCGGATACATATAATATAGTCAGATTCAGCGGATGCTTGCGTTTGTGGTGGATATCTCTGCTCACCCTCGAGCTGCTCACCTCCGAGCTAAGTGTTACAAGTGTTACAATGTTTCAATCCCCCACACACAAGATTAGCCTTTAATGGGTTTCAGGCCTCCTACTACTCTCACCCACAAGAGTCAGTCCGCTCTAAGTGAGACTAACTGACTCCTTAGAGTGTCAGGATGCAACCTTACCTTGAATCCTTACCAAATTATATAGATGGGACACCACCATGGACACTCACTAACAGGGGCCATGGAATTACGTCCCAACCACTGAAGCACTACCCTGAAATCTCACCTAGAGATTTCAAGGAATTACGTACTGACACGGACCAAACATACTCAATCAATCAGGTAATATTTATCATGCACGTAACTCTCACACCAACCTTTATAAGCCAATCCTCATTCATATTTCATGTTGAATCCATTCCAACTCATCCTTCCCAATCCATGAATATAGAATTTCACCTCATATCAATACCATGCCATTTTGATACCAACTGTTTCATTGAAATCACATGCCAAGATCATACCCAAAATTCATCATTTGCCCACCTATGAACAATTCCATATCTCATATCAAATTCATACCCAACTCATCATATTCAATTCATGTTAAACTCATAAGCCACAAACCATAATCCATCATATTCACACAAAGTCACTCAATTCATACTTTAAACGGCATAATCAGTCCAAACATATATTAGTATCCAAAAACAAAGAAAACAAGGAGCAAACCTACCCCTTGCGCAACCCCTCGCTCAGGCAGAAGGCTCTCGCTCAGGCGAGCTCCCTTCGCCTAGGCGAGAGCTTGACAATCTGGAACACAGGCCATTCACACTAGTTCGCTTAGGCGAGATCTCCTCGCCTGAGCGAGGCATTCTCATGCTCAAAATAAGGATGGCCCGCTTGAGCGACAGCTCGCGCAAAAGGCCTGGGCGAGCCTCTGCCAGTCTCGCTTAGGCAAGCCTCTACCAGTCTCGCCCGCTTAGGCGAGACTAGCTCACTTGGGCGAGACTATCAGTTCTCGCCCTTGTTCTCACCTGCAACAGTCACATTTTCGCACCAAACAACAAACGCAAGCACTTTGCATGTTCATAGTAACATATAACCCATACAACACCAAACAAAACCAAGAATAGGCCAAAAATCATTTAAAACACAAAGCCCTAACTCCCCTTACTTGGAAAGAGCTATCCAAAAGACTCGTATACACAAACAGTGAGCACCACAGCTCCGGGAATGACTTAGTGAGCTGGAAACATAGCATAATGGAACAAAACAAGGGCATTGAGATGAGCCTCAGAGTAAACACGAAAATAAGACTAGGAGAGATCTAATATGAGCTAAGGAGCAACTTACGTGGAGTCGAAAGAGCTTAAGCAAGCTTGACGAATGCTAAGGATCAAACCCTAGCAGAGCTTCTGTTGAGAACGAAGGGGTTTGAGGACTGATGTTTTCTGAAAGTGAGATGGGAGTGAGAGTGTTAGGCTGGTTTAGGGTTTTTGACTCCTCATGACAAGCCCTTAAGACCCAATTAGATTTGTGGCAGCCCTTAAACATAAGGACATAAAATATCGGGTCTTACATTATACCCATTTTTTTTCTATTTCAATTATAACTATAAAAATTAATAATTTTTTTTATTGTTTCTTTTCTGTATTGACATTTTACAATTTAATATAAATTTTAATAATGTTTTTTCTATCTTAATAACTATCATAATATCTAATTTTTAATTGTATTTTTATTTTTTATTTTTATTATCAAAAAAATTCGATGCAAATAGCGGTAGATTCCTTTGTTTTCATTAGTGTATTTAATGTAGTTTAAGAAAGTTATGTTTTAAACGAGAGACATTATGGCAAGAATGTTTTAAGTACTAAAACTTACGCAATTAAATTAAACACTAATTTTAATGATCTCGAAATTAGAATAAATCTTTTTGTGTGAAGTATTTAAATTGTTATAATAATATTATGACTTATAAAATTAAGATAAAGAACTTAAGCATTGTGAATATTGTGAGATAATTTAAATTTTATAAACTAAATCCAATTTTCAGAGACAAATTCGCAAGCTTTGAATATTTAGAAAGACCTAATAAAGATACTATATAATAACCAACCCTAATTTATCCGATCTGGAAATTAACCCAAGTGAAAAAACAAAGTTAGATTAGAATTTTTTATCATTTATATCATTTATCTCATTAAAAACTAAAACAGAAAAAAAAAATGCAATAATATATGACAGTCTTGTGGTTGCTTCTGATGTTTACCACACCACACCACACACCCTGAGCCCTCAAACCCTTACCGCATTCATTCGCTCTCTCTTTCCTTCGCTCTATCTTTCTACCTCTCTCCCTCTCTCTCTATCTATCTTATACCCTGCAATTCGCAAACCCTACCCTCTCAATCTTCGACGCGCACTTCAACGTTCAACCCTACCTCTCTCTCGCATTCCTTCGTCTATTCGCATTTCCTCTCCTTCTTCTGTTCCGTTTTCGGATCTCTCTGTTTTCGAATTCCGACAATCCCGAACTCCACGGCGATGGGCGACGGCAAGGTCAATCTCCCTGACGATCTCTTCCTCTCCAAGACTTCTGATTCCCTCAGAGGTGATTTGATTTGATTCATTCGAATTCTCTTCAACTTTCAATTAGGGCTTTTTTTTTTCGAGTTTGTTGAAACACACGTTTTCATTGTCTCGCAATCATTGCTCGATCTCCTTGTCTGGATCCGTTGAATCTCAATCCGCGATTTGTTCTGCGTGTCAATTGCGCGCCCGACAGACGGGCCTGTTCATGCTTGTGTGGCTCTGCAATTTGTTTGTTTTTTATTTTTGTTTTTGTTTTTTTCCCTCTATGTGATTTTGTTAGTGTTTTTATTTTAATTATGGGTTAAGTTGACTTTAGCTTGGGGATTGATCTATGTAAGCGTCAATTGATTTAGTCAGTATATATTGTGATGTATGTACTGCTGTTTGCTGAGAAGTGTGGTTTTCTAAGGCCGTTTTTTGAGGGATTAGGAGTAGCTCACTTTGCTGCTGTTGGTAATCTGAATCTGGAATTATCGTGAATTTTTTTTTATTGCATAAGTAACCTGATTTGATTGTGCTGTTGGTGGGGTTGTTTTCTTCGGCGTGTGCGGCTGGTTGATTTGATTTTTCTGTTGACTTTTTCTAAAAGGTTTTAATGATATGTAATTGTAATTTTGGATGCATATTGCAGATCCCGTCATTTAGCACTTTTATGATATATTTTCAGAAGCTACTCTTTGTATCTTACGAGGAATGAATTTAACTGCCTTTTGTTTTGATTTGTTTTTCTTAAAATACTTCTTGTACAATTTATGTTACTGTACTTTAGGCATTTTTAAAAAGATAGTTATAAACAAATTGGAATGGCATGTCTGTTAATTTGCATTTTGGTTTGTTAGATGAAGCATCCGGAGGACATGGTGGGGAGAAAGGAATTGCAGCGCTACTTGATGATTCGAAAGGTATCGTGTTTATCTTTGTCCAAGTTAAAATCTAGTCATGTTTTTTTATTTAATGCATAAATTGTTATGGTTAATTGATGAAACATTTTACTTTCAGATCAATTGTCATCTGACAACAGCATACCCCTATCCCCACAGTGGCTGTATTCCAAACCTGTTGATGCAAGGACAACTGCCAATCCGGTGGGGGTACGTATTATTTGATGTTTTGGTTTTGCCTGTGCTATTGGACACCCTTCCCCTTCCATGAAACCTATCCGTGTCTCTATTGTTATTCTAAATCATTTTGGCCACTAAAAGTTTGTAATTTCAGAAACGTGAGTATAACATGTCACTATTGTTTATGCATTTTTTTTCCTACAATACCGGCAGTGAACTTGTTGGAAACACTGAGACGGAAGGATTTTGGTCATGGATTCATTTCTTGTTTTTTTTGGCAATTTTAAGGGTTTGTGATGTTTGTTTGATTTGCCTGGTACTGTTATTAAACTTAAAGTGGAGAGGGTATATCTTCTTGCTCTGAGTTTTAGTTGTTTTTAATTTAGAATATTCTTCCAACTTAATCACAAAGTGTTTTTCTGGACCCATCTGTCTCATGTAATCATGGGGTTCTAGTTTAAACTATCAATGTCGATTTAGGTTCCTAATTTGCACGGTAAGATTTTCTAGGCCTTCTTCTAATACAAACATGTAACTGATTAATATCTATTTGGTCGATTAATCAGGTTTTCTTTTAAAAACTGAATTCTTATGTTATGTGTTGTTCTTAGGGTTAAATTTGAGTGGTTATTTAAACTGTAGAATTTGATATGATAAATGATAGGATGACATCTCTACTTGGCTTTTTGCCTCAGGTGAACTCAACTGATCCCATACTGAAAGATAGTTGGCGTTTGGAGGGGTCCCAGGACAAGAAAGACTGGAGGAGGGCAGCTCCTGATGTTGACATCAGTCGCCGCTGGCGTGAAGAGGAGAGGGAAACAAGCTTGCTTGGGAGAAGGGATCGCAGAAAAGAAGATCGTCGTTTGGAGAATACTTCAACATCAGAGAATAGATCCTTGCCCTCTGATCGCTGGCACGAGAGCCGTGGTTCTGGCCATGACTCTAGAAGAGAGAATAAGTGGTCATCAAGATGGGGTCCTGAAGATAAAGAGAAGGATTCTAGAAGTGAAAAAAGAAACGATGTTGAGAAGGAAGATGGTCACACTGAAAAACAGTCTTCTGTTGGTGGCAATCGCATTGGGTCTGACCGTGACACTGATTCTCGTGATAAATGGAGGCCACGACATCGATTGGAAGCTCAAGCTGCTGGTGTGGCTACATACCGTGCTGCACCTGGATTTGGGCTGGAGAAAGGACGTATAGAAGGCTCCAATGTGCGATTTTCACCAGGAAGAGGAAGGGCTAACCTTAATGGAAACTTACAAATTGTAAGGTCTCCTATAGGCTCTAGTCTTGGATCTGCACTTGTGGATAGGAATAAAACTATACTGGGGAAGTCTAGCCTTGGTGCCGATTTGTATTACTACCCGAGGGGTAAGCTCCTTGACATATATCGCAAGCAAAAGGTTGATCCAAATTTTGATAGCCTGCCTTCTGAGATGGAGTATACATCGCCCTTTACTGAACCTGGTGCTGTTGAACCATTAGCATTTGTTGCTCCTGGTGCTGAGGAAGAGGTATGCGAAATGCAAAATATGAAGCAAGACTTCCATCATGCCTTATCGATGTGTTTCAATTTTTGTATTCTTGAAGGGTCATTTTCTTTTCAGTATTGATATATTGATTATATATTTTTTCATCTTTTAGGTTGTCCTTAAAGAAATATGGAAAGGAAAAATTACTAGCAGTGAAGTTGCGGGCTATTCCTTTAGAGGAAGGGATGGAGGGTCAAATGATGATATTTCAGGTAACGTATGCATGGATTTGTTTGTTACTGTAAAATAATTCAAAGCTTACTCTTTCTTATCGTCTCCTGCCTTGGCTTATTTCAGGCCCTGTTATTGTAAGTGAAGGAAAACAGCAACCTTCCATTGGCAGCAGTGCAAAGGTTATATCAGGAAGTGATATCTCGGATGATTCTGATCAAATATTAATTAGTTCAGCATCAACTGCTGGTGGTTTATTGAGAAACATTGTTGGGGGTGAGAAATCAATGCTTTTTTTATTGTACTGTGCTAGTCTGTTGAAAGTAAAGATTTTTCAGTTTTTTTACACATATTGATTGAATACAAATAATCATCATTTTTAGAAGTTGCAACTGTCCAAGATGGCAAGCAGAAACAAATGCCTGCTATTGGTGTGCATGGCAGAGATGAGAGTTCTGTTAGCAGGATTGGAGACGGCAGCATTCCAGGAAACAAAGTTGTTGAATCAGCAACTTTTGATCTCCATCAGGGACAATCTTTAGCTTTTCTGGAACATGCTAATCGGAATGGTGTTGATTCAATTGGTGGTTCTGAAATCAATAGCAGTCTACCTGATGATTCTCGCAATCTCTTTGATTTTTCATCTCTGCAGCAAACTCCAAACATTAATCAACAGGACTTCAAAGTTAATGAGAAGACATATGTGCCTGAAAGTGTTATTGCTCTTGAGGAGTTGAGTTTGTGCTATCTGGATCCTCAAGGGGAAATTCAAGGACCCTTTCTTGGGATTGACATTATTTTGTGGTTCGAACAAGGATTTTTTGGAATGGACTTGCCTGTTCGCTTGTCAGATGCTCCTGAAGGATCACCATTTCACGAACTTGGTGACATTATGCCTCATTTGAAAGTCAAGTCAGGATTAGGCTCTGGTAGTAATAGGGTTATTCAATCAGAACCTTCTGATGCCATTGGAAGGAACCTAAAAGTAGATGTGCATAATTTTGATTATGATGGGTCTTCTGCCAGCGATGATCAACCTTGGTCTTCTTCCCGACCTGATACTAGCTCAAGTGTTGGTATTCCTTCTCAAATACCCAATCAAAGTTATCACTCTGAGGTCAAGTTCTCTGATGATCAGGGCTTCGGTAATATTGTTGCACATGATGAGGGTAATATATTGGCTTTCTCATACATACTGCTACTTTCATGTCTACATACTATTAATTTTCTTAGCAAATTATGTGGCCTTATTTGTGATATATGCATCTATTTCTTCTTTTATTCATATATTTGTTTTTGTAGATATCTCTTTGTCAAAATTGGCTGGAAGCATAAATGATAAACCTTTGATGAGGCCTATGGATGTCAATGCTTTGCATTCTCATCCTACTGGAAAACCTGTTGCCAATGAAGTTGCAGTGAGTGATTCTCACCATGAAGCTGATAAGTTGCACCCATTTGGGTTATTGATGTCTGAACTCAGAGATGGTTCTCATTTAAGGCGTGCACAATCTTCCAATAGTTCTATGAGGTTGGGTGATCAGGGTCATTTTCTAGATCCGTTAATGGATAGAGATGCTCCTTTTACTGATCAACAAAGCTGTATTAGTGGCATGGTTAATCAACCTTCTTTCAGGGAGAAATGGGGTGATAAATATGGGACAATTAGACATTTTCAGGAAGATCAGTTCCTTTCCCATATGGGACAAATTCAGAAAGAAAGGCTTCAGCAGCAGAGTAATATATCTAATCATTTCCCTGCTCATCTTAATGGGTCAGAGTTAGAGAGGTTTCCAGGTTTTGCACTTTCGCAGAACATGAACTCCAACCTACAGCAGATGATGCAGAATTCTGGGTCAGATTTTGAACGTATTCTGGAACATCAGATTCAACAATACCAGCTTGAGTTACAGCAACAGCAAGATATGCATCACCAACAATTATTACACCAACAGATGAAACTTCAGCCCCAGCAACAGTCTCAAGTCCAACAATTGCTTCATGAACAGTTTATGCAGCAGCCAATCCCTGATCCCAACTTTGGGCAGTCCAAACATGATATTTCGAGGGATAACCTGTTAGATCAGGTACAAATGAGGAGATATATTAATGACTTGCATCTGAATTCACATTCTTTAAGGCACCTTGATCCATCAATGGAACATATTATCCAAGCAAATATGGGCCTCAATGCTGCACAAGGAAGGCAAGCTGATTTGTCAGACCTCTTGTTGCAAGCAAGGCATGGTAATATATTACCTTCTGAACAACAGCTTCATTTTCAGCAAGATCAGTTGCAGGCACAGCAGCTATCTTTGGCTCTTAGACAGCAGTTAGGCTTAGATGGAGAAAGGCATTTTGGTAGGTCATGGCCAATTAATGAAACAGGACAGTTGATTAGAAATCCTGGAACCCATCAACTAGGTCTTTCAGCAGGATTTAATGTTTCAGATATTCACAAACAGCAGCAGAGGCTTGTGACACAAGAGGAGCAATTAAATTACTTGGGGAGGAATCTTCCAGAGCAGAACCAGAGAGGGTTCTATGATAATCCTATGATGTTTGAGAGGTCTGCACCTATTTCCCAAGGAAGGGAATTACATGACCGTCGTCGCTATTTACATCGAGGTGATCAGATGGATTCTTTATCCTCTCATCATCTACAACCTACTGACGATCTCTTTGGTCACCACCCTGATGCCTTCAAGGGTTCACTCCACGTCAACAATGGACATGTGGAAAATAGCTGGATTGATCCCCGGGTGCAACTACAGCAGCATCTTGAAGCTGTGAGGCAGAGAAGAGAGTTAGGCGATACTGTTTCATCAACAGATCTGAACATGTCTGGATCTGTTGGCTCTCATGAAGACAGTTCCGCACGAGGTTTTATGGACCTACTTCATAAAAAACTGGGTGTTCAATCCGCACAACCATCAGCTGTTGATAAATGGCATCCTCTTTCATCAAGAAGTGACAAATCTTGGCATGTTCCAGAGGCTAGTTCAATAATGCATCCTTTTGAGCTTCAGCCTGATCATCAGCAAGTCCATCTGAATGACCCTTTTTTAGAAAGGGCTCAGAGTACTAATTCCAATGCCTTAATCCATGATCATTTATCCAGCATGCATATCTCTGACCAATACAACAATCTAGGGAACACTGAAAGAATGCCTCTTCGGTCTAGATCTGGTTCATTACTTGAAGAACAACCAGTGTTATCTGCAAATATGGACCCTTTACATCCCAATTACAGAATTCCTTTTCAGATTGGTAAATCATCTATGGAAAAGGACTTACTGGAGTTAGAAGCAAATAAGGGTCAGAGACATGAATATATGGGCACAATTAATAATTTAGTTCCTGGGATGTCGGACATGTCAGAGCAAGTGGAAAACATCATGAATTCCATGGAACTACCTGCAATTGCCCATAGTAGACATAGCTCACTGAGCAGTGCAGGTAATATAGCACACAACTGTCGTTTTTTGTTGAACTTCTGTATATGATGGTTGAAAATAATAAACAAGATTCTGCAGGTGGTGATGGCTCATTTGGTCGAGAGATAGGTTTGAATAATTCACGAGATGAGGTTTCTGGTGACAGGTAGCATCTTTTTTTGCAAACGGTTCCTTTAGGTCCTAATTGAATATGGTTAACTGGGTTCTATAAATTTCTCTTGCTGACCGGTTTTTATTACACGTTTGTTGAGTTCAAAGTCTATTCCTGTATATGGTGCTTTACTGTTTTTAATTTTGTCTATTCCTGTTTATCATTTAGCAGTAGGCTTTGCCCAAGGTTGTTATAGTCTGGATAGCCCATACTATTGTTCTGAAACTTTTGCACTAACTGCAAAATTTTCCCCATGTTTGAAGAAGTTTGCAGATAATTATTTATTTTATATACTTTTTGAATGCAACTGAGTAGGATTTCATTGACTAAATTTATCTAAAAGTGATAAAGTAATTAATCTCCCAAAATGGTGAAAATGGGCTGGGGCTACATATTGGAAAGGAGGAGTAGCAGAAGAATGACAATTTGTTCTAGTTATGACTTTGTACTCGAGTTATTATTGTCAAAAGGGATAGCAATTTGGATATATCTAGGTTCATGCATTCGTCTTGATGCATTTGCATGCATACATGGATGAATTGATATAATTGAATGATTATTGTTGGAAAAAAATTATTAAAGATGTTTGATTGTCTTTTATTGGCAGGATACCTCCTTCAACCAAAGGTTTTGATAATACTTTCCATAAGCGCCCCCATGTGTCTCGGGTTTTATCTTCACCTGATGTCCAGTCAGACCAGCCATCCGCACCCAGTGTCAATCAAAATAACTTAATAAATCTCACATCTAGTGAAGGTATGTGATTTTCTCACAACATTTTACATTTTACGTATGAAAATTTCAGCAGTCTGAAATAGAAGATTGTATGGTAGGGAGACGAGAACCGTCTGCAAATTCGTCAATGAGTAGCATGACAGATGCTCAGGCTGCTGGAAAAAAAGAGGTTCGGTTTAGATCTTCTTCGTTCAGTGAAGGTGCTGTGTCAGAGACATCATTTATGGACATGCTGAAAAAGCCCGTTCTTCCTGAGGTGGTGGTGGAGTCGCATGCCGGTAGTGGAATTGGGAGTGAGTCATCTGATGCAGCACAAGCAGCAAGAGGGGGGAAAAAGAAAGGGAAGAAAGGAAAACAGATAGATCCTTCTCTTCTTGGTTTCAAGGTCTCCAGTAACCGGATCATGATGGGTGAGATTCAACGCCCTGAAGATTGATAGTTAATTGCTTGTAGATTAGGTGTAAAATTTTGCGAATTTTTGTTTTTTTTGGGGGGATAAAGGATGAAATGGTGTACAGTCCGCTAGAGCATAGCTATAATATCTGAATACATCTGTTTTTTACGATAGGTGTATAATAGATTTGCATTTTTAAAGCGTCGACGAGTGTGTACATAGTCAGTCAGTCAGTCACTGATGAGTGTATATAAACGAGGAAGCTATGCTTGTTATATGGCTATGCTTATTATATGGTGGATGATTTTGGTGTGTGGGAGGAGGGGGGATAGACACAATAGAAGAATCAAAGAGAATTAATTGTATCCATCGTGGTTTGTTCAAGAGTTAAATTCTTATTCTCTTCATTTCAAAACTAGGTCGAGTAAATCATGTTGTATTCCCTATCTTTTTTAATATAAAGTATTAAAATTAAATATTGCAATGCCGTGGTATCGATTCGTAAGATTAAAATTTAAACTTCATTTTGTTTTGAAGCTTGCTTATGAGAATTGAGAATAATGAATATAAATTATTAATGTATTTTTGAATGATTAAGTTCAGTAGATAAGGAATTTAACGATAACCGTTGAAGATCATCTTCTATCCTGTGTCACCGAATGAAAAAGATAAGAGCCTGTTAAATGAAAGAAGCAATTTTGGATCACTTTTTTTTTCAAAGTTTTATTAGTTATGATTGGTGGACGTTCTCCAACATAAATATATTAGCATGTGGCAGTTCCCATTCCCAAATGATGATGAGGAATGACAATTCCAAAGTGGTTGGTGCATCCCATAGCCTATGAGTGATGTCCATCCCACAGTCCATAATTATTTGACCTTTTTGGACTTATCCAATACCTTCATGAGACGACCAAAGACCAAGTTCTATTATTTTGGATAGTTGCGATAAGGTTCAGCTATTAAATATAAGAATAATTTATGTTATTGGTCGACACAAAAATATTTCTTCCATATTTAATTTTAAAAATAGTACTGTACTCCGTAAAATACAACAGAACTCTAATAACTCACTTTTGAAAACAAAAAGTATTTTACAGTTTTGTTTATAGTTAAATTTATATGTTTTAATACTTTCTTCTGCCCTTCTTTAAAGGTGATAGAGCAAGTTATCCAGCTCGACGTGGGTTTGGAATTCATTGGACCTTGAAAATGAAGTTCAAACTTATTATTTAGCTTTTGTGAGATAGGGTCAACTCAAGTTATCGTCTAATAACTCAGGGCGATTGCTTCCAACCACTCTTAACATATTCTCACCCAAACCGTTATACAACTCATTTGTTACCAAATCACAAGAGTCTAACATTCAACTTTATCATCAACAATACAACCAAAATTATTGTATATTTACAATGGATGATCGTCCACTGTTATTGTACTATTATTACGCCAAAAATATATTATTATTATTAATATTTTTTTATCATTGTTGTTTTTTAATTTTTACTTAATAAGAATTAAGAAGAATGTCTGATTTATGAAAGATTTGTTGCTTTCAACAAATATATTTAATACATTTTTTAAAATTTAAAAAACGTATATAAATTTTAGAAATATTCGTAATTGTTTTTAATAAGAATGAAGTAATTATGATTAATGATAATTAGTATTTAATTTGAATTTATGAGTATTATGATCTAAGTTATAATTATCAATAATAATAATAATAATAATTAATAATTATTATAAAATTAAGTTAATATAAATTAATAAAATATTTAAAATTATAATTAATGACTATTTATATCTAATTCAAACTTTTAAGTATTGTTAAAAATGTTATAAAATATGATTATGAGTAATCATTATAACTAATAATTATTTTAACATTGTGCTAAAAATAAAAATAATAAAATATTTAAAACATTAACTTAGAATGTTGATTTAAATGATGATAGAGGGAGTCATATACTTTAGAATGATTTTTAAATTAAGTCATACTTATTAATGATGGTTTTAGTATGAAGTTTAAGATGTTGACAATTATTATATAGTGAGTTATAAAATTGGAAATGTTAATTTAAATTATTTTCTAATATTAAGAACTATTACTAGTAATTTAAGTATGTTATTAAAAATTTTAATTAGAAACAATAACTGTTTTTTTTTGGTTTTGAAGGAAATAAAGATGCTAGGTATAATTGTGGATGTCACTTATAAATGAAGTGGGCTATGATGTTAAAACAAAAATAAAAGGAGTAAATGATATGACAGTTATGAAGTGGATTTTGATAAAAAAAAAGATAAAAACAACATATTTGATGATCATGACATGGATAAAGTATATTTTGTTTTAAAGGAAAAGTAACGGTATAGATTTTCTATTGGATATTTTGGTGCTATCATCTATTGGGTGTGACGATAAAACAAATTACTTTTTAATTATTATTTATTTATTTATATTATTTTTTATACTATACTAAAAAAAAATTTGAAACATAATTTTACGATAACATATTACATGATTAAAATATTCATATAAACATATATTTACAATACTGTATGCATCTTATATCTACACCATTTATTATATTTTCTACACTAGAAGAGGAAGAAGTGTTATTTATTTACGGTTTTCCCTTCATATACTGACTTTCAAATAGGTGGAGGGAAAAAACTTATGGATATGATTCACTTGGACTGTTGGGATAAAAAGAAGGTACTCCAATTTGTCTTTCTGACAATCGATGCATTTGAAGTAGAGAGGAAAGTAATAGTAGAGTTTCCTGTTCCCTGAAATGTCACATAATTATTCACTGCATTGGTTTGCCATACATTCTCCAAGAAAACAACCACAATGTCAGCGAAGAAGGATCAAACATGTTGGGAGCAGCCCATCTATGATAAGGTTATAAAATTTTGTTTTTCACACACAATCATAAAATAGGGAAGTGAGACAAATATTACATAAAAAAATATACAACATATCATAATAAGATAAAATGAAATGAAAATTCTCCCAAATCATAAAACTGGATTTTATCATATTTTATAAAGATATTGATTAATTTTGTAGTGACTAGTTAGGATAAATGAGCTCATGGCCAACCAAGTAACATCTCATCTTGAGTAATACTAACTCGTTTAAATCCCCAAGGTCATACCTCCAATTTAAATAATCAAATTTTTATTTATCATAAATTTTATTTCAATATTAAACCATATAATTATATAAATAAATAAATAGATATGATCAATAAGTAATTAAAATAAATATAAATAAATAAAAAAGACTAGTACATAAATGGAGATAAATATAAATAAGTAAATGAAAGTAAATATAAATTGAATAAATAGGACCACTGCACAATTAGAGATGAATATAAATAAATAAATAAGAATGAGAACTAAGTATAAATTAGAATGAGGTTAGGGACATCTCACTTAAGGTAAATATAAAGATAAAAATAATTAAAGTAAAAAGATAAAATGATAGATGTCTTATCTCCTTACCTTAGTTATTGTGAAAGATATATCCCAAAAATTTGTAGTTACTCTGTGAACATTTTAGCCTTCTTCTTCTTCTTTTTATCTTCAATGTCAATCTCCACACTTTTCACACTCACAAACTCCTCTTCTATTTCTTTTTTTGATCTTACTTTCTCCGTTTCCCTTTCACATTCACTACCCCTATTTATAATACATGTGTAATCATTACCTTCAGTTAGAAAACACTGTACATTTTCTTCTCCTTTCAATTTCTCTGGTGAGTTTCGTTTCTTATGGATAAACTTTCCATATATTTTTTTTTCTAACCTGTATTGTATTAAATCTCAAATAGCATTTATTATCCATCTTATTCGATGCAAATACGTGGAGCAGAGAATTGTGGTGAAGATTTTTCTCTCTTGTTTTTTTTCCATTATATATCAATATATGAGTTTATTTATTATTATATGTACAAGTTTATTTGTAACCGTAATTAATATATTTTATATGATTATATATACATATTTACGTAAACTTAACTTTTATATTTTATTGTTTATATATATATATATATATATTTATTATAATTTAGTTTTATTTCTAATTGATACAAAAAAATAAAAAATAAGATTTTTAATGTCTTTACAACAATCTATCATTGGAAAATGAAATAATTCTACACGTTGAAAATACATTTTGATATTTTAACATATTGAATCCATTGGTTGTTATATCTTAATTATTTCATAACTTTGATGTTAGATTTTTATATTTTAGAAACCCATGGTGTGTTAATTGACAAAGAAAACTTTGGTTACATACATAAAAAATGGAAGATAAAGAAAACAATCCTCTCAAAGACAAAAATCTAAATCAACATTTTAGTAACAAATTTAACAATATAGCGCATGTCGTAGACTTCTATTTATTGTGTACAGTTCTTGTTCACTACACTTACCAACATCGTCTAATTGATCATTACTAATGAGAAATTGATGTTGCAAGAATTTATAAGTAGTTGAGTAAGTCTTTTTTTTAAATAATTTGTAGTGTCTTTTATTTTAATTTCATTTCAAAATTTCTTTTATTTTTTTTTTTGATGTTACATTGAGCATTAAAGATACACTATATTGGTATTTAATTTTTTTTAATATATTTCAAAATTTCAAAATCAGTGCTCATTAGTGTATTTTGAATGCACACTAAAAGAACAATACATGAAAACCCATCAAAAAATCCAAAGCAAAAAATAATGAAGTCAATGACCATTCCTATGGTTGGAGTTGGTTGGATAAGTATGAAAAATTTACCTTCTATTGAAAAAAAGTTCGTTTAGTAAAGGTAAAAAACACAACTTACAACTTACTTAGCATACATCAATTATAGGGCGATGGGTGTGAAGTTGTTTTTGATAAAGACCAATGTGTAGTTTACAACCTTGATGAGACTAAATCATTTCCTACAAATATACATCGCAAATTTTATAAAATCTATATAGTTTTAGAAACACAATCTCATTAGGGTATTTTAGTTATGTTATTTAAAAACAATATTCTATAAGTTGTGTATAAGAGGCAAGCAATTTAAAATATCTTTTCAAATTGTTGATTGAGTTTCCAATCAAAGACCTAATTTAACTTATACAATTGGACTTGTTTAGATCTACCAAAATTACATCTATTGGTGGTAAATGATATAATTTAATAATTGCATATAATTACACTAAAGAGACATGGGTGAGAAACCACGAGAACAAGACTTTCAAAGTCTTTTCATAATTCTATAACAACAATAAAAAAAAAGTCAATTATTTATAGTAGAAGTGGTCATGGTAAAGAATTTGAAAGTAAAAATTTTCAAGTTTTGTCTTTTGCTAAACTTAGTATATTAACCATAGTTTTTTTAACTTCAAGAATGCCTTAAGGTGTAATGGAGAAGAAAAATCTCTCTTTACAAGAAATCGTTCCAATGATGATCAACACAAAGTCTACTCCAAATAATTTCTCAACAAAAGCAATTAACACAACTTGTGCTAGAATATGATCTAGCACACTCTAAAATTTTGATTTAGTGTTGGTAAACAATAAAGCACAAATCATGAAAACACTTTGTCTATACGACACAAGTTTTATAAAAGACAGATCATGTGACATGCGATGAGCTTCGTTTGACAAACAACACAACACATGTAATCTCTTTCCATCATCTAATCATAAGATGATACACATGCACACAATGTTTTAAGTTAACGTTGTACCTAATGAAAATATTTATGAGATTATTTTATGTTGTAGAGGATATTCTCATCTTTACATATGCCAAGATGATCTTACAAAGGAAAAGTCAATGTAAAAAATATCTTAAAGGACGTGCTAAAAATGCTTCACGTTAATGCATATTTTGACGCACCGATGTCAACTTTGGAGATACTATCTTCCTTGTAAGGTGCTATGTCATACTATAGTTTTGTGAAAAGCTCTCTAATTGAGGCTTGATAAGTCTTGCCACTATTAAGATTTTACTTTAAGAATTTATAAGCATTTAATAAAGCATGAAGAACATTTAATGCACCTCTATGTTCATTGGTGAACATACAAAGCCCTAGAGATGGAAATTAAGTGAAGTCTCTTAATCAATAAAAGCGGATTTGCAATGACTATTTTCTCAACTCCAGTTTTAAAGAAATCTTCCAAGTTGAAGACAAGAAAGACAAGATGTCGCAATCGAGATCGCGGCGGGACGGCGAAAATAATTTTAAAAGAAATAGAGGAGTCGCCACCATAGTTTATTATGGAAAGCTATAGAAAAACCTTAAAAAGAATGGTCACTGACTTGGGTTTGGGAGTCGGTTATGTGTGGGAAAGGTATTAGCACGCCACAACGCCCGTCTTAAGACGATTCCCTCGTTAATTAAGTGTGCAAGATAGAATTTAATGTTTAAAATATTCGTTGTTCCCCAAAAAATCAAACAAAATAAAAAACACATACAAAAATAATAAAGATTAAAAACAAAATTATTTTTTACTTTTTTGGCCCGACAAGGATTGTACCTTGCTCCTATGCCATTTGGAAAATGAGGGATAACGTAGTTCTTTTAAAGAGACTGTTTGATATTATTATTATTTTCTAAATTTTAGATATATATATATATATATATATATATATATATATATATATATATATTATTAATATCAAGAGAACCCGAAATTCTACATGATAAAAGATTTAGTTATCAAGCAAATCCGAGATTTGACATGATATTTAAAATGATTTTATAATTTTTATTTTTTATTATTATTAATTTAAAAAAAAAAAAGAATTAAAAGCCTATGAAGGAGTGTTTTGATTATCAAGCAAGTCCGAGACTTGACATGATATTCAATATTCATATAAAAGAAATAATACAATTTTTTTATTTATTATTATCTTTTTTAGAGAGAATTAAAGTCTACGAAATAATTTTTTTTATCAAGATAAATGGCATTCCAAATAAAAGAAAAGAGAAGGATTGAGCATATTAATGACAAATCCAAAATCATTTAACGTGCGAACCCCAAACACATTTAATCATACAACAGGTCAATCGACCATACATTTGATATTATAAGAGAATTATGAATAACATATTAGGAGCAAAGAAAATTTACCTTAAGGTGACCCCTTTTGTGTGTGTGCTCTGGTAATAAAAAAGGAGAGGGTTTTTCGAAATTTTTTTCAGTGTCTTGCATTGGAGAAGTTTTGTGCTTATATAGTCACTTGGGTACCATAGAAATCCTAGTCTTTAATTATAATAAAATATACGAGGAAGGAATTGGTCCTGATGAAACATATTATAGAAATTAAATGGTCGCATATCCACGGTATTAGTTATAATTATTAACGAAATATTGCTTGTAATTACTAGAATCATATTTTCCATCACATAAAGATCTTGATCAAATCATAACATATTATCATATAGTTGATTCTAATTATTACCAGAAATATTTTCTTCCAATTATTAAAATCGTACCCTTCTCTAAAAAGTAGAGATTATAAAATGTCCTTTTCTGATATGTCATGGCTGGAGTGTAAATAACAAACCGTGAGGATGAAAGGATGTACATAACATTTGGGCCCATGGAAAGGGTTTGATAATTAAAAACAAATTAAATTCTCCCTTTTTTTTTCTTTTTTATTTTTTTTCCATGGTAGAATTAAAGTTAAAAAACCTACCATCAATCAAAATATATTTATTTTATTTTATTTTATTTTTTACAAAACAAATACATTCACCCAGATGAAATTTGGTGTTGACACAAGATACCAAGAATGAATTGCAAAAACACTGTTAATTTTATTGCTTAAAGTTTTAGTACCTAGAACTTCACAAGAATATTGCTTATGCATGAATAAAAAATTAATCGAGTGTTTTAAACCTTGAATTCATCGATAGATATGCTTTCTCAACCTAGTGAGCAAAACCTTATGATTGTTTAGATCAATCCCTTTATTCACCAAACTCTCAACAATGAGTAGCTACTTTCTAAACAATACTCATGTCTCAGTCATAAGTGGTTGCATTCCAAAAAATACTCAATCTTAGCTAAAAGTGGTTGATATTCTAAGGGAGAGTTATATTGTTTTCTAAGGGTTTTTCAAAATTTTTGCAAAGTGTTTGATGATATAAAACAAATGATAGTTTTAGTTGATAAACACATTGTTAAGTAGTTTTCTTGAAAAATTGCGTCTAATGAGGAACAAATGATAGTTCAACTTTAATTCTAAGGGATAATTGGATGTATAAATATTAATTGAATTGATATGCAAGGTCATAAACAAAGGTCGAAAGTAGCGCAATTGGTTAGAGCCTTGTTAAAGGATGGATGATCATGGGTTTGATTCTTTACATGTGCATTTGTAACAAATATTTTTATATATTAACTTAGCATTTTCTTGAACGTGAAAAATAACTTAGCATTTTATTTGTGTTTATGTGATTAATGTCTTGGTTATGAGATAAAAAATGTTTATCTTTATGGTACAAGAAGGTTAGGTTTTTAGTGTAAGGGGTCGTAAACCATTTTCTTATTATACTTGATTTATGGAATGAAGGAATTGTGAAATACATCTTTGGGTTACATTTTGGTGTAAAGGGATGTTAAACCTTGTTCTCATTATTTTTGTGATTATGAATGAAGAATTGGTTGCAATTTAAAATATGGAATTATAAAGGGGTAATTTCGTTCTTATAGATGGAATATGATAACAAGTTTCTTTAATGGTTGAATTCATGGTAGTAGTGTAAAATGTATCGTTTAGGATTAAGTTTATTTTTTGTGTCTATGATTGCTGTCAATTTTGTGGTGAATATGAGATGAGATGGATGGAAAATTTGCTTTGATGGTGGGGTTAAGATGTTTAATCTAGTTACTTTAATTTTTGGTTTGGCTGAATCAATAGGGAAAATTAGGGATTTTGATCTTCATCTTGTTACCATGTGAAATTATTTGAGGTTAGAGAAATTGTTGTGAATGGAATTTGTTTCCTTTGGAGTGTTAATTATGGTTGAAGTAAGCATGATTTTATAATGGGTTTTTGGTTGAGGCTGCGAAATTTTGTGAAGTGCAGGGCATTGAAAGTAAGTTGATTAGAAATTTTGTTAAAAGTGTTTGATGGATTGAATTTGTCATTTAGAAAAGTAGAGGTGAAATGTTGTATGGAATAAGATTGCTTTGTTGTTGTTCTTACACATATGGGAAAATATGTGGTGTAATAGCAATTGGAGATGTTTTCTTTTGATGTTGAAATTATGGTTTGTGTTCCTGTAGAGAACAAATAATATGAGTTAGGCACAAGTGTCACCTTACCACGTAGTCCGCTATCTCTTCAGTTGATCTCTCTCCGGTTGATACATGTCAGCTTGAACCCAGGAGGGGTTACCTGCAGAAGAGTCTCCGAAGCTCAAGTAAGTCAAAGCTCTCAGAAAGTCAAATCAGTGATTAATGAATGCGTACCTTTAATTTGTGGGGTCCATGCGTATTTATAGAGCATTAATGATGTTCGTTTATCCAATGGGCCGGGCCTTGGCTTGGGCCCTAGCCTGGGTTATGAGTGGGCCTGGGCCCTAACCCAGGCCCCCAAGGTCCATCGAACGCGGGGACCTCCATTTTACTAAGTCTTCGAAGGCGGTCTGATCCGTTTACTTCTTGGCTTGTCAGATGTCGTCCTTGGCCGCGTACTATCCGTGTTGGCCATTTTGTTGTTACTTTAGCCTTTGTTTAGTTAAATTTGAGACCATGGCGGCCCAGGTCGTGTACTTGGGTTGTCTCTGGCATGTTCGTGAGGTTTATCATTTATATGGTTAAATTGACCAGGTCCGGTATAAGTTAGACTTACTCGGCCTAGGCTGAATACTTGGCTGCCTTGATGTATTTTTTACTTATTTGATTGAGTTCGGTTAGGTGTGGTACACCAGTCCACCAGCCTTGTCCGATAGGAGTTGTCGGTCAAGGGTGATATGTGTTGGTATGCTAGTGCAACCGGCTAGGTGTGATACACCAGTCTCCCAGCCTTTAAGTGTGATGAATAGTGTTAAGGCTAAAAAGTGGTAACCGTCAGAAGGTAGGTGAAGGGGTGCCATGGGTCCAATCAAGAAGTTTTGGCACCGTCGTTTTTCAAAAGTCGTATCTTTTGCAATGATGGTGTCGACTGGTCTGGGGTTTTAGTTTGGCGGGAAGAGTTTTCGTCGTTTGGGACCCTGGACTATAAATATAGGTTTGAAATTGGGTGAGGGGTTACTTGTTTCATTTGCGAGAGTTATGAATTCAGAGATCTTGTGCGCATCATACTGTCCGATTAGTTCCCAAATTCAACTGACATCTTCCCGTAAAAATGAAAATAGGTATGTCTAGTAGTGATAGTATGTCTACGTCTAGTAGTAGTGAGAGTACTGAGTCAGAGAGAAGTAAGGATAGACAACTTGACGGAGAGGGTACGAGTTCTGGGGTTGTTACAAGTGGGATTCCAATGGAGATTGTGAGGGAGGTTCGAGAGGATCCCCCCGAAGAGTTGGAGGAGAGCAATTGGCCGGCGAAAGGTGGCTATGGGTGGGCGGCTGCTGACGTTCGTGACCAATCATCTTTGTTCAGGTGGTCCCGTCTACTGAACTCTTGGTTAAACTACACACCTTTCATCTCCAAGGGTGTCAGTGGGGACATTGTTTCTCTAGAGAGGGTTAGTGCTATCGACCGGGTATGCCATGGGCAGGAGGGGGCTACCGAGAAGTTTTTCTACATGTATATGTGCCACTTTTCTCAACTTCATGTGCGATTGCCGTTAGACGGTTTCACTATGGGCGTATTGTGGGCGTTGAATGTGGCACCTACACAGCTACATTCGAATAGTTGGGCCTACTTGCAGGCTTTCCGCATCCTGTGCCAGTCCTTATACTTGGAGCCCACTCCTTATGCTTTCTTGTATTTTTACGACACCAAACCTCGGCGGCCGGCTACTTGGCTATCTTTGATAAGTCACCCCAGCATCAGCAGACTGGATGCCTTCTCCCAGTCTTTCAAGCATTTCAAGGATGGGTACTTCAAGGTCGTCGTTAAAGAAGGAGGAAAAGCTTATTTTTTGAACGCAGATGGAAGCACCAAGTTCCCTTTTAGTTGGACAAAAAATCCTTCTCGGTATAAGGACATGAGGATGGATGAATTGTCGGCTGGTGATAAGGAGGTTGTGGAGATCTTGTTGAAGTTTGTTGATAAGTTGCCAAGGGCCTAGTTAGAGTTTATAATTTGGTGCACCCGATAATAGATATTGAAGGTATCTGTTTATTACTTAAGCTGTGTTAATAATTCTAAGTTGTTTTGATCCGAGTTGTGATGTATTATTGTAGGGCATATGGCGCAGTCTGGAAAGAAGAATTTGGCGCTTTTTCAAACGTTGAGGAAGGAGATGGCCGCTAAGGCCAAGGCGGCTGGGAAAACTGATCTTCCCAACTTACAAGAATCTGTGGTGGAGGTGCATGTGCACGGTGGGACGAAAAGGAAGGCTGAGCTTCCGCCTCGACCTGGGAAGGGAAAAGATGTGAAGAAAGTAAGGGCGACCCTACTCGGAACGGGGTCGGCTAGCGGAGCAGGATCGACCAGTGGGGAGAAGGGGCCGGAATCTGGATTGATCGAACTACCGAAAATATCTGTGAGGAAGGACATTTCAATTACCCTCCCAGATACCATTGTAAATTCTATTGACAACATGGATGCGGACCACATTGTGAGAACAATGGTCGAGTTTGGGAGCAAGGCTTTCGTGTTGAGCCGGCGTGTGGGGTCTCTTTATAGGAGGGAAGTGAAAGAGGGGGGCCGGGAAAAGCTGGAGGAGCTGCAGGGGAAGGTGGACAAGTTGGAGGAGGAAAAAGCTGCGTTGGAGAAGGCAAAGGAGAGTTGGGATGCAGAGAGGAAGAGGTTGGTGACTTGGAGGGTGCGTTGCTTGGATTCTGAGGAGAAATTGAATAAGAGAATAGGGGAATTGGAGGAGGACTATGATGACTTGAATGATAAGTATGATGGAGCTGTTGGTGAGCTTGATGACCTGAAGAATAGCATGATCCAGGAACATATCAACGATTTTGAGAAGGGATTGCGTCAAGCTGCTTTTTTCCATCAAGATGTGGACGTAACAGATTCGAGGTTTGATGTGAATAAGGATGTTGTTGATGGGAAGTTGGTCCAGGAGGATGAGGACAGTGGCAATGAGGAGGCGCAGGAGAAGGTGGCGGAGGAGGAGAAGAAGGCGGGCGATTCCGAGGACGCACCTGCCCCCACAGACTAGGATTTTGGTCGTAACTGATTCAAGAATATTATTTGAGCCTGTCTGTAATATTTGGCACATTTAGCTACATTGGTATATTATTGCACTTGTGTTTAAATGCGATTAAGATTCTGCATGTTATTATGTATGTTGTGTTTTATTTATATGTGGTGTATGTGTGTCGCTATAAGTTGTAAGTTAGGGGTGTTCGACCCAGGCCGCTTACTTGGGGTAAGGGTGGGGAACTTAAACGAATTAACCATGAGGTAAGGGTGTTCGACCCAGGCCGCTTACTTGGGGTAAGGGTGGGGAACTTAAACGAATTAAGCAAAAGATAAGGGTGTTCGACCCAGGCCACTTACTTGGGGTAAGGGTGGGGAACTTAAACGAATTAAGCAAAAGATAAGGGTGTTCGACCCAGGCCGCTTACTTGGGGTAAGGGTGGGGAACTTAAACGAATTAAGCAAAAGATAAGGGTGTTCGACCCAGGCCGCTTACTTGGGGTAAGGGTGGGGAACTTAAACGAATTAAGCAAAAGATAAGGGTGTTCGACCCAGGCCGCTTACTTGTGGGAAAGGGTGGGGAACTTAAACGAATTAAGCAAAAGATAAGGGTGTACGACCCAGACTGCTTACTTGGGGTAAGGGTGGGGAACTTAAACGAATATGAGAGTAAAAACGTAGAAAAGTTGTATAGTTGAGAACCCTTCATTTTATTTGTTGAATAGGGGTGCCTCGTTAAAACCTCCCTGGCCAAAACCCTCCTTAGGAAAAAAAGACCAGGTGAGGAAAAAAAGTACACCTAGGGTTACAAGTGTTCGGCTTAGTGCAACATACATTTAACTGAAATAGAATTTAAGGTGCGATACATTCCAAGTGTTGGGAATCTCTTCCCCAGATAAGTGTTCCAAGCGATATGCTCGTCCTCTTGCATCTTCTCATATGCGGTATGGGTCGTCCCAATTGGCGGAGAGCTTACCATCCTTCTTTCTAGCACTGTTGGCCATTCTCCATACTTGGTCCCCGATGGCGAATGATCGTGGACATAGGTTTGCATTATATTTTCTGGCAGCTTGTTGTTTGGCAGCTAAATTGCGTATCTAAGCTTTTTCTCTGAGTTCGGGTAGAAGGTCGAGATATATGGCCATGTTTTGGTGGTTGTGGGTTGGGTCGTATAGTTCTCAGCGCAGGTATGGTTCGCCAATTTCAACTGGTATCATGGCGTCTGCACCGTAAACTAGGCTGAATGGGGATTCGTTTGTTGATGATTGAGGGGTACACCTATAAGCCCATAGCACTTCTACTAACTCTTCGGGCCATCGGCCTTTGGCGGTATCTAATCTCTTGCGTAGCTCCATGAGGATAACTTTATTTACCGTCTCTGCTTGTCCATTGGTTTGTGGATGTTCTACAGAACTTGTGATGTGCTTGATGCCTAGGCCAGTGTAGAACTTGGCTAGCTCTTTGTCAATAAATTGTCGGCCATTGTCTGTGATGATGGTATGTGGAACACCATATCTGCATATAATATCCTTCCAAACAAATTGCTGAACTTGTTGGGCCATGATGGTAGTTAGCGACTTGGCTTCTATCCATTTGGTGAAGTAGTCGACGGCTACAATTAGGAATTTCACCTGCCCTTTGCCGGGTGAAAAGGGGTCGAGAATGTCCATTCCCCACTTAGCGAATGGTCATGGGGATAGTATGTGGTGTAGTTGTTCTTATTACTGGTGAATAAGGTTGCCATGTTTCTGACATGGTTTGCACTTTCTGACGTAATCCTGGCAGTCTGCTTCTATAGTCGGCCAGAAATATCCGGCTCTAAGAACTCTGGTAGCCATGGTGCGTGCGCCGGAATGATAGCCACAAATGCCTTCGTGTAGTTCTTTAATAATATATTGTGTTTGTTCTGCCGTGACACATTTGAGAAGGGGTTGGTCGTATCCGCGTTTGTAGAGGTCATCGTCTATCATGGTGTACCTAGCGGCCTTAGCCAGCCAAGTTTTGTTCGCATCTTGAGGGGAGTTGCCGGTTTTGAGGTACTGGACATAGGGGGTGGTCCAGTTATGGCTTTGGGAGGGGTTGACGTTGTCGGCTGGGGCGTGGGTTAAATTTTGACAAGTGTGTGTGATGGAGGGCGTAGATAATGTTTGTTGTAATAGGGATCGGTGATGGTTTTTTAACTTGGTGTTGGCCAATTTGGAGAGCATGTCGGCTCTGATGTTGTCGGTCCTTGGGATGTGTTCGATGCGGACTTGTTCGAAGGCGGATTGAATGACTGCACGGAGCAGGTGGTAATACTGTAGAAGGATGGGGTCTTTGATCTAGAACTCGTCATTTAGATGGCCTATAGTGAGCTTGGAGTCGATTTTGCACATTAATTTCTTGACACCTACCTCGCGGGCTAGGGAAAGGCCAGGGAGGATTGCTTCGTACTCGGCCTGGTTATTTGACGTTTTAAAGGCAAAGTGAAGAGATTTTTCAATGAGGATGTCGTTGGGGCCTTCTAAGACGATGCCAACGCCGGCACCTTTTGGATTTGAGGAACCATCTACATGAAGCGTCCATGGGTCCTCTGTAGGTGTGTGCTGGAGGTCGTTGACGAAGTCTAATAGACATTGGGCTTTAATAGGGCCACGGGGTTCATAGTGAATGTTGAATTCTGACAGCTCGACGGCCCATGATGACATGCGTCCGGCTAGATCTATTTTTTGCAATATCTTTTGGATTGGGTAGTCGGTTTTACCGGTTATGCTATGGTTTTGGAAGTATGGGCGTAGGCGGCGTGCTGCGTGGACCAAGGATAGGGCCAACTTCTCTACCATTTGATATTTGGTTTCAGGATCTTGCAGCGTTCTGCTCACAAAATAGACAGGGTGTTGCGTCCGGTCTGTTTCTTGGACGAGCGCGACGCTAACGGTGTGGTCAGTGGCTGTGATGTATACGAGGAGGGGTTTACGGGTGTCCGGCTTGTGGAGGATGGGTGGGGAGGTTAAGGTTGTTTTCAGTTTTTGGAAGATTTGTTCACAATCATCAGTCCACGTGAACTGGGTGGATTTCTTTAAGAGTTGGACTATGAGTTGGGTTTGTTCGGCTAGTTTGGGTAGGAAGCGAGAAATGGCTGTGAGACGGCCTATAAGACGTTGGACCTCCTTAATAGTATTGGGGCTGCGCATTTCGATGATGGCCTTGCATTTTTCGGGATTGGCTTCTATGCCGCGCTGGGTTAACATAAAACCAAGGAATTTACCCCGGTCAACGCCGAATACACACTTGTCTGGGTTGAGGCGAAGGTTGTATTGGCGTAGCGCAAAGAAAACCGTTGAGAGATCCTCGGCATGTTGATGGTGACTTAGAGATTTGACGACTATGTCGTCAACATATACTTCGACATATTGTCCCATTAGATGACTGAAAACCTTGTCCATCAACCGTTGGTAGGTTGCTCCAGTGTTCTTGAGACCAAAAGGCATTACCCTATAGAAGTAGTTGGCATCGTCTGTGATGAAGGCAGTTTTGTGCTTGTCAGATACGGCCATGGGGATTTGGTTGTACCCAGAATATGCATCCAAAAAACTGAGTACTTTATTCCCTGCTGCGCCGTCAACGAGTCGGTCGATGTTGGGTAAGGGGTAGGCATCGCGAGGACAAGCCTTGTTTAGATTCGTATAGTCTACACACATCCTCCATTTGCCATTGGCTTTCTTCACCAAGACTACGTTAGAAAGCCAAGTGGTGTACTGAGCTTCTTCTATGAATCCTGCGTTCAGTAACTTGTCAGCTTCAACCTTAGCTGCCAGGCGGCGTTCTTCACCAAGTTTACATTTTTTCTAGGATATGTAGCGAGTTTCTTTATAGATGGATAGTTTGTGGGATGCCACTAGAGGGTCCACCCCAGGTAGATCAGCGGCTGACCAGGTGAAAAGGTCTGTGTTGCTGGTGAGCATGGGTGTGATGATGGCGCGCTCGTCAGAGTTCAAATCGGTGCCTAGGTTGATAGAGTAGTCGTTGGGAAGCTCTAAAGGGGAGGTCTCCTCAACTGGCTCGAGACGAACATCCCGACCTACTCTAGGGTCCAGGTCTTCGCCTGACAGTGTGATGCCGGAGCCAGGTGGTCGCTCAATGTGGTTGGTTTGTTGAATAGGGAGTTGTGGGCGCAGGCTGGCCATGTAGCATTCGCGTGCCAAGCGTTGGTCGCAGTGGATGGTAAGGATGTCACCGGAGGGAGAAGGGAACTTCATGGCCAAGTGGGGAGTGGAGACGACAATGCCAAGGGTGTTGAGGGAAGGACGGCCTAGGAGGACATTGTAGGATGTTAGCGCGTCGACAATGAGGAAGCGGATTGGAATGGTTTTGGTTTGGGTTCCCTCACGAAATATGGTGTGGAAGTCGATGTAGCCGCGGGTGGAAACTTGTTCGCCAGAGAAGCCATATATTTGTTCATCATAGGAGACCATAGCCGTGTCCGGAAGTTGGAGTTTTTGGTAGGTGGCCCAGTAGAGGATGTCAACAGAGCTGCCTTGGTCAACAAGGACTTTCTTAACGGCGTAGTTTTCGATTTCAACCGTGATGACCATGGGGTCATCTTGTTGGTGGTCGAGGCCATGAAAGTCGTCATCTGTGAAGATGATGGGAGGCATGCAGCGTCTGTGGTAGGAATGGGTGATATGGTTGATGGACTGGATATGACGGAGGTGTTTCTTTTTGGCAGAAGAGGTGGATCCTCCACTAGCGAAGCCACCAGAGATGGTGTTGATGGTGCCACGCAGGGGAGGGTCGGCAGGGGTGATGTCGGTGCGGGCCGGTTCGGGTTCTTGGTTGGTGGGTTGGGTGGGGCGTCTGTCGTGACGAGAGTCATGTGGAGGGCATCTGTGGTCGGATCGAGGGGGGTTGTGAGATCGAGAGGAAGAAGAATGGTCATCTTTGTGGATGAAACGGCGAAAGTGGCCAGCACGGACCAGTTCTTCTATTTTATCCTCGAGTGCTTTGCATTCTTCTGTAGTGTGGCCATGGTTGCGGTGGTAGCGGCAATATTTGGTCATATCAGCGTTAGGAGGTGTGGTTGTCTTGCGTGGTGGAGGGATTAGGTCAGCTTGTAAGGCCTCATCGAGGATGCGGGAGCGGGCTACGGTAAGAGGGGCATATCTGGTGAAGCGAGGTTGGCGGGGCTCGCGTGGGCGGGCATCAGGGGTGGGTTAGGTTGCGGGGTAGTTTTGCCGGTGGTGGCTGCATAGTCATTGTAGAATTTGGTGTGGAGGGTTTGCATTTCCTTCATGCGGACATAGTCGGCTGCACGCAATTTGAGTTCGTGCATAGAAGCAGGTGGGTGGAGGTAGACGTTGTTGGCGAACGGGCCGGGTTGTAGGGTGAGTGCCATGCATTGAAGGATCATCTCTTGGTTGAGGTGTGGAGTGCGAAGAGCTTCCTTACTGAAGCGATCTATGAACGCTCTGAGTGGTTCGCCTTGTTCCTGTCTAATGCCCAGGAGAGAGATTGTGGTAGTTTGGTGTGGACGGCTGCCAGCAAAATTGGTGGAGAACATGTGGGAAAGGACGTCAAAATTGTCGATGGAGTAAGGTGGAAGGGTTGTGAACCATTCTAGGGCAGGGCCCTTGAGGGTGGTGGGGAAGGCTTTGCAGAAGACTGCATCTTGGGACGTGTACAGTGCGACATGGGTGATGTAGACTTTGAGGTGTTCATCGGGGTCAGTTTCGCTAGTATAGCGGTCCAGGGTGAAAGGTTCCCACTGGGTGGGGAGAGGGGTGTTGGCGATGAAATCGGTGAAGGGGTGACGACGTCTGGGCTGGTGCAGAAGGAGCAGATGGGGTGGGATGGGATGAGTGATCAATAGCGAGGAAGGTGGAAGTCAGGTTGTGAGGGGGGATGTGGCTTGTTGGAGGGTATTGTGGGTTGTATGGTGGAACATGTGTGGTGTGTAGGGTGGTGGGTATGGTGTAGGGGATCTGGGTGGTAGGGAGGGTAGCGGCAGGGGTTGGGGCTGCGGTATGGGGATGGGTTGAAGGGAGGGTGTTTGTTGGGTAGTGGTGAAGGTATGAGGAGTGAGGTTGTATCTGCTTTCTTCCTCTGTGGGCTGGAAGGTCGGGGACCTTGCAACTTTAGATGTTCAGCGCCTCCATCTCGTCAGCACTGCGTTTCTTCAGATCTGTCAGCTCTTGTTGCATCTTTGCTTGGCCGTCTAGGATGACGGCCAGGTCAAGGGTGATGCCAGCAGGTCCTGAGGGACCAGCATCTGCTTGCTTGTTCACTCTAGCTTTGCAACAGGTTGAAACCATCTTCAGAGAAAAGCGGGTACTAAAGGTGTTCGTCTCGTGCCCCACGGTGGGTGCCAATTGTTCCTGCAGAGAACAAACAAGATAAGTTAGGCACAAGAGTCACCTTACCCATGTAGTCCGCTATCTCCTCAGTTGGCTTCTTCCTGCTTGATAAATGTCGGCTTGGACCCAAAGGGGGTTACCTACAAAAGGGACTCTGAAGCTCAAGTGAGTCAAAACTCTCAAAAAGGTCAAATCCGTGATTAATGAATGCGTACCTTTAATTATTGGGGTCCACGTGTATTTATAGAGTATTAATTACGTCTGGTTATGCTATGGGCCAGGCCCTGGCTTGGGCTTTGGCTGTAAGTGTAACACCCCAATTTTGGGACGCCACGGAATGTTAGAAAATTTTTGCGTTTCGCGAAAAAAGAAATAAATATTGAAAATGTACTAATTAAAAAACTTTTAATTTAAAAGTAAATAGATAATCCAAATGTTAATTTGGAATAATAATAATATTAAATAAACAAGGTTCGAACTAAATACTAGAAATTAAAAGAAAATTTCATAGTCTTCATTGTTTAATTTAAATCAACAAAATAAACCATAAATCCCCGAGTCCACTCCATCCTTTCTGATATCTACTTCGAGTCAGAAATATCTGCATTACCGTCTGCTCCCGTATAACACACACGTTATACGATCATCGCACAGGCAACAAACATACAAACAAACAAATAGGGGTAAGCTAACCATAAACAATGATATTCACAAAAGAAAATCATAAATAAAACTTGTCCAATAATACTCAACGTCGCATTCGATTAACACGGAAACTTTATGACCACAATCCATCCTTGGTTTGAACACACAAACCCCAAATCCAAACATTCATACTAAACCAAACATAGCATCACATTCATCTAAAATCTTCATTAAATTCCACCAAGAGCTTTCAAGCAAAGCAATATACTCAATATACTCTCAATATGAAACACATGAGAATTTCATAATTGCCAACAAAACACTCACCATCACATCATGCTTGAAAAATAAAGTCTTCCAACCAACCCATATTCATATATCACCCTGTATATAATCACATTCCAAAAATCAAATACAAGCGCAAGAAAATTACGATGTCAATTCATACTCCTAACGCATTCAAACCCTTCAAAGAAAAATAGTCAATATATAACTTACCATACTTGCCATTTCTAAACCCCCCCGCTGCCCCTATTCATTTCACGCATGACAACAAGAGAAAAACTAAGGATTTTGTATCCTTTAATCACGTGAAAAGCGATTCCAAAAGAGAAAGGAAGAAAAACATGGCACGGTCTGCACCAATTCCTTTAAAGACTACCCTCCCTCAAAGTTACATGAATGGTTTAAAGGAAATAGATAAAAACAAATCCGTGGGCCCCAACGCATCATGCCTTTACGTGAAAGAGAGAAAAAAATGGAAGAAAGAGAAACTAACACTCATGTGTTTACGGGAAAGAGAATAGAAAGAGAAAAACAAAATCCATAAACCCATCCTCACACCTGCAACGTGAATAAAGTCTTATGAAAAACTAAGAGCTGCATGCATTGCACCCACCAATGAAAACCTAATGAAACCCAAAAAGAACCCCTGCACTGCACCGTAACCCACGAAGAAGAAAACCACATTTTTTTTAAGTGACCATGAACTCAAAGAATGCAACAGTTTGCATGCATATAATTAAAACGAAACTGCACCCAAATCAAAACCATGCAAACCACCCCCACGTGATCGAATCAAATGAAACAGAACCACCCTCGTTGCACCATGCACAACAAAACAAACTCCACATAGTAAACATGTATTATTCACGCACCACATAATTCACGCACCTCATAATACAGCAAACCAAAACCTATATGATTCACGCATTCCTTGTAAAGCAACTCTACACAATCATAGATGAACTGCAACGTAAACACATCCAAACTGCCAACCAATGTACAATGCATAAGACAGAGAAGTCAAGCTCCAAGCAAAACAGAATACAAAGTTAACTTCTCCTAGACTACACATGCATGCTTTTCAAGTTTCACTCATCAAACAAACATCAAGAAAACAAGAGAAGAATGCAAGGTTGGCTTCCCCTACCTCTCTAGATGATTCCTCTTCTCTACCACTGAAAACTCTAACTTGCACCCTTCCTCTCTTTTCCTTCTCCGGTCTCCCTCTTTTCTCTAAAGAAAATTCCTAGGGTTTAGCTTTATCTAATTCCACCCAATAGTTCTGTTAAGATTGTTTTTAGCCCATTTTTTTTTCCTTATCATTTAACTCTAAAAAATAAAATAAAAACAGAAAGAAAATGAGCAACGAAATTTTGAATTGGTTGCAGCGTTATTTCCGCATGCCTGGAAACACAACCCCATTCACGCTCCATTGGCCCCACACCTTTAAAGGAGAGAAAAATATGGATTCTAACACAAACACAAATGGAACTTTACACCAGCCAGATTTGAACCCTGCACCTGCTCTTCTATGCACGCAATTATCACCACTAGGCTATATACCTTCACATGATATTATATACATTATAAGATTTAAAGCCCTTAAACTCCACTAACCTTAATTCCTAAAATCACTTAAATAATTATTATAAACACCACAATAACTTAAATCACTCAAATAATAATTATTTTCTATTTCATAATTTAATAACCTAATTAAATTAAATGAATCAACAATATTAATCTAACCATTAATTTTCTTTCTAT